>Ga0207422_1000171_pt1 | contig 254461 bp, 201 predicted proteins | sample MarCyaLeptolynsp_FD_187757 | JGI IMG/M metagenome (GOLD analysis project Ga0207422, IMG submission 187757) | Marine cyanobacterial communities from Panama - species 1 Leptolyngbya sp. (SPAdes) | ecosystem: Environmental > Aquatic > Marine > Unclassified | place: Panama: Panama City | collected... | reverse complement strand
CCGTCCTCGGCCTGACCTGCGCGGCCTGCACCCCCGCGGACACGGACGCGGACACCGAGAGCGACGACCTGCCGCCCGAGACCTCCGAGCCGATCGACGAGCCGCCCGATGACGGCACCGGCGGGGTGCCAGGGCCGGGCGAAGAAGCACCGACCGCCGAGCCGGCCTTGTCGTCGTCGGCCCGCACAATTCGCGCGGCGACCATTCGCGACACGGCCGCCGCCCAATCGCTGAGCCAGGGCTGGCTGCTCGCCGGCATCGCCGATGCGGAAACGCAGATGGCCCACTGCTGGTCGGAGCTCACCTGGGCGTGTCAGGGCCCGGCCTCGTCCGACTGCGGCGGCGGCCCGACCGTCGCCGGCGCCGGCGACGGACCGTGCTACCTGCAGCAGGGCGGTATCGGCATGTTCCAGTTCGACGCCGGCACCTTCGCCGACACCCTGCGCCGCGAAGGCGACCGCATCCTGTCGGTCTCCGGCAACGTCGACGCGGCCATCGACTTTGTCGTCGACATGGTCATTCGGTCGCAGTTCATCGCGGGCGTGAGCACCCGCGACCAGGCCATCGCCTGGCTCAACGGCGTGAGCCCCAACAACGCGCGCTTCACCCCGTGGATTCAGACCGTCACGTCGTACTACAACGGCTGCTTTCCGAGCTACAGCTGCTACCCGCAGCGCTACGCGCACTACCGCGACCACGCGGTGAACATCTACTACGAGTTCGGAGCCGACTTCTGGTCGGACACGGGCCCGCTGCCGGGCAACGTCGGCGCCCTCGAGGTCTACTGGCGCCGGGAACCGAGCGGCGCGTACCAGCTGCACGCCCTCGCCTCGCCAGAGGTCACCAGCGTCGTCTACAGCGTCGATGACTTCGAGATTGCGGCCGCCAACCGGGCCGACAGCGACAACTTCTCGGCGACCTACACGTTCACCCAGGAAGGCGTCGCCCGCAACTTCCGCGTCGACGGCTACGACGCCGACGGCGAGCTGGTCGCGGCCGGCGTGGGGCTCATCGACGTCACCGCCGACACCGCCGTGTACATCAAGCAGATGGGCGAGGGACTGTACGAAATCGGCCTGGAACGCGCGCCCGCCGGCGTCGCCGCCATCGAAGTGCGCGCCGACGACTACCTGCTCACCGACGGCGTCAGCAACTCGACCCGCCCGGTGCGCAACGCCGTGCGCACGACGTTCAACACCCTGGGCCCGCGCCAGTTCGCCATCAGCACCTTCAACGCCGACGGCACCCTCCGCGGCACCCTCCGCCGCTCCATGGTCCTCCGCTAACAACCCCGATCGCCAGCCCCCCCTCGCGCCTCCCCCCAACCACTGGAGGGAGGCCTTTTCCGTTTCGGCCCACCAAACAACGAACGCAACGCCCACCGCCAAACAACCAACGCAACGCCCCGCCGAACAACCAACGCAAAGCCTACCGCCGAACACCGATCACAACGCCTACCGCCAAACAACGAACGCAAAGCCCCGCCGAACAACGATCGCAAAGCCCCGCCGAACAACGATCGCAAAGCCCACCGCCAAACGACGAACGCAAAGCCCCGCCGAACAACGATCGCAAAGCCCACCGCCAAACAACGAACGCAAAGCGCCGCCGAACACCGATCACAACGCCTACCGCCAAACAACGAACGCACACCGCCCCGCCACACGACGACCAACAGGCAACTCGATGCCCTCCGCAGCCGCGCCCACTAACAACAATCTGCCGGCCCAAGGGCCGGCACCGCCAGCCCCCCCCAAGCCCCTCCCCGGCCGAGCACGCAAAACCCCAAGCCGAGGGGCGAAGCGATGGGGGCTGCCCGCGCGCAGTTCGGACCGCACGGGAGAAGGTCCATGCTCGGCACCAAGCCCTGCGCCCTACGCCAGCGATCAGCGGACCGTATGCCTGAGCACGGGCAGCCCCCATCGCGTAGCCCCGTCCACCCAAAGCGTCCGCCCCTCACGACGCAAACACAGGACGTACGCACACGACGCACGAGCACGAGCACGACGCACGCGCAAGACGCAGCCTAGCGCAACGAACTAAACCTCCTCATCCACAAACAACGTATGCCGAAACTCATGCTCATGCTCGAACGACGCACCCAGCGCCCCAATGACCAACCCCAACGAAGCAACCGTCGCCGACAGCAGCAGCGTCGGCGGCACGCCTGACGCGCCCCCCTCGGTCCAGCGCGCGATCACCCGGTCCGAGAACAGCGTGTGAGCCAGCGCAAACGCAAACCCAAACAGCACTAGAAACGTCGTGAGCATGCCGAAAAACACCACGGCCACCGTCGTCACGTTGGTGATCACGTGCTGCTCCGTCAGTCGCGACGACGGCCGCGTGACGAGCAACCGCTGGCGAACCAGCACGTAGACCATGGGCGCCAGCACCGACACGCTCGACAGACCGATCGCGTGCTCCGGCGTCTGGGTGGTTGCCACGGCCCATGTCTCCTCGGTCATGCACAGCACGAACAGCGTCGACATCGCCGCGATCGACAGCTTGCTCAAACGCAGGGGAAACCGCCAGGGCTCCGCTTCGCGAATGGCGGCGACGAGCTCGCGGGCGTTGCGCAGCACCGACGCCAGGTAGAACACCACCGGGTTGGCCGTTCGAAACGACTCGCGCTCCTCGAGCCGCGGGTCCGCGATCTCGGGCAACCGGCGGGCCAGCAGCTCGAGCTCGCGCTCGCCATAGCGGGCGCCCGTGGGCGGTTCGATCTCGCTGGGGTGGTGCATGCACGTGCCCGGCTTGCCGTCGCCGAGCCCGCCGAAGTGCCCCAGAAAATGCAGCACCACTCCCTCCACCCAGCGGGCGAGCACCGCAACTCGCTCGTCGCGAGGCGTGTCCACGCGCCGGGCCCGGGGGTCGATGCGCGAGGTAGAAATCACCGCCGACTCGAGGGCGCGCGAAACCACGGCAATCGCGCTGTGGCGGTCGCGGCCGATCAAATCGGCGCCCGTCAGCACGATAGCGAAGTCCCAGTGCCCCATATTTCGCTCGGCCAATCCGGCCTCGAGCAGCACCACGGGTTCGACCCGCGACTCGTCGACCAACTCGTCGCGCACCACCAGCGGCAGCGACCACTCGTAGTCGGAGAACGCTTCCGTCAGGTACGCCTGCACCGCATTGCGCGCCGATTCCACGGCTTCGCGGTCCGGTGAGTCGAGGGTCCCGGCGATCACCCAGCCGATCTCGATCAAGCGCTCGGACATGGCTTCATTAGGCCAGGGAGACCGCTGCCGGCGCCAGCCGGGGACGCGCTCATCGCCTGGCTGCGTACGCCACTGACTAGGCGCGCGCCGCAAAATGTCGCCGGAACAGCCGCCGAAGGGCCGCGTGGAGCGAGGCCGGGCTGGTACGCTATCGCCATGCGCCCGGGAGGCATGGCGCTCCTCGGCGAGACGTCGACGAGATTCATCAATCTGCCGTACGACGAGCTCGTGGCGGCCATGACGACCGCGCTCGAAAACCTCGCCGATCTGCTCGGGGCGACCTCCTGTCGGGCATACCAGGTGATCTGGGTCGACGACGCCCCGGTCCGGGCCGAGCCGCTGGCGATGTTTCGGCGAATACCGCCGGGCAGCGGTCGCGTGACGTATACGCGAACCGAGATCGCAGCCACCCTCGACCGCGGCGTGCGCGGCGAGGTGATCGAGGCGCCGTCAAAGGCCGAGGTGCCGCCCGGACTCGAAGAGCTCGCGCGCGTCATGGAAGAGGAGGACCTGCTGTCCCTGCTCGCCGTGCCCGTGAGCGTCGAGGGGCGCGTGCTCGCGGGCATCACCTGCGAGTGGGAGGAGGATCCGGGGCAATGGGACGACGACGACGTGGCAATGGTCCGGCTCCTCGGCGAAACCCTGCTGGCCGCCCACGAGCGCCTGAGCGCTTCTCACGCAGTGTCGGAGTTACTGGAGGCGGAAAAACTGGCCCGCCGCTCGGCCGAGCAAGCCAAAGAAGAGCTCGAAGCCATCGTCGACCGCCTCGATCACCCGTTCATCGCCGTTGACGACAAGTTCGTCATTCGGGTGCTCAACCGCAACGCCGAGCAGATTTTCGGCGCCAGCCGGGAGTCCCTGCTGGGCAGCAACGCGCTCGAGTCGTTCGAAGCTCTGCCCGGGCGCCCGGTGTATCGCGCTGCCATGGAGGCTATGGAGACCCGGCAGCCGCAGCACCTGGAGATCGAGCATCCCGGATACGGCGGCCACTACGCCGTGCAGGTGTACCCGTCGAGCAGCGGCGTATCGGTGCTCCTGCGCAACATCAACGCGCAGAAGCGCCGTGAACAGGCCGCCCAGCGCGAGCGCGAAGTGCTGCGCGCCGAGCTGATGGGCCCGCCGCTGGTCGGCGCCGACTCCGGCCTCGCCGACGCGATGGACATTGTGCGGCGCGTGGGGCCGACCGACGCGCCGGTTCTCGTGCTCGGCGAAAGCGGCGTTGGCAAAGAGCTCATCGCCCGTGAAGTGTTTTTGCACAGCAAGCGAACCGGCGCGCCGTTCGTCAAACTCAACTGTGCCGCGGTGAGCGAAAGCGTGGCCGAAAGCGAACTCTTCGGCCACGAGCGCGGGGCCTTTACCGGGGCGGTCGGCCAGCGCATGGGTCGGTTCGAGGTTGCCGACGGCGGCACGCTGTTTCTCGACGAGGTCGGGGAACTGAGTCTTCGCCTGCAGGCAAAACTCCTGCGCGCCCTGCAGGAGGGCGAAATCCAGCGCGTCGGCGGCAACCAAACCCTGCGAGTCGACGTGCGCATCATTGCCGCCACCAACCGCGACCTGGGTCTGGCCGTCGCCGAGGGCAGTTTCCGCGAAGACCTCTACTATCGATTGCTGGTGCTGCCCATCGAGGTGCCGCCGCTGCGCGACCGGCTCGAGGACATTCCGATGCTCGTCGAGTCCATGGTCCGCGAGCACGAAAAGACCCTGCACCGGCGCTTTTCGCCCCTGTCGTCGGACGCTGTCTCCCGGCTGCGCGCGTACTCGTGGCCGGGCAACGTGCGCGAGCTGTCCAACGTGGTGGCGCGCGCCGCGGTCTTGAGTCCCGGCAGCGAGCTCATCATTCCGCCGCTGTCCCTGGGCGATCACGGTGCCCCAACCGGACGCGCCACGACATCGGTACCGCGAGTCGAGTCGGATCTGCTCGAAGATGTCGAGCGAGCGCACATCGCTCGAGTCCTCGACGAGTGCAAGGGCGTCATCGGCGGCAAGCACGGCGCCGCCCTGCGCCTGGGCCTGCCGCCGAGCACCCTGCGATCGCGCATGGCCAAACTCGGCCTGTCCCCGCGACGCTAGGCGCGCCTGGCGACCGCACGCCGGGGCGCCCGGGCGGCGGGCAGCGGCTGGTGTCGCTCAGCGCTCGGGGCGCAGCTCGCGCGCCGCCATGCGCAGGCCAAAGCGCGGTCCCACGGCCAGCTTGAGCGTCGGGCCAAGCGCGACTCGAATGCGCCCGGGCGGGGCCTCGAGGATTTCGCCGTCGATGGTGTACATGGTCTCCGGCGACTCGATGACTAGCTCGGACGCCGTCCGGTTGACGTACCGGGGGTCGTCGGTAATGCGCGGCAGGCGCCCGGTGCGCCGAAGCAAGCCGCTGAGGTCGAGGCTCTTGGGCAGCCAGCCCCGCACCAACATGGGCAGCGCCAGCGACATTTCCCGCGCCGACACGGCGTAGGCGGCACAGTGAAAGTTGCCCCTCGTGAGATTGCCGCTAAACGGCTCGACGCCCGGATTGATTTGCCCGGTCACGTTGGCGAACACCGCGGCGAACTGGTTGGCGGCGAGGGGCTCGCCGTCGAGCTCGATGCGCGCGTCCATCTGGTCCAGCAGCGGCCGCGCGTCGTTGGGCCACCGCAAAAGAGCCGCGGAAACCGCCTTGGCCGCCATGCCCAGCGCCGGCAGCTTGCCCTTCTTGCCCCGCTCGTACGCGTCGAGCAGCCGTACGACCGGCCCCATGCCGAAGGTAAAGCCGCGGTGGAGCGCATCGCCCACCGAGATGTCGAGCACCGGCGTCTCGCGCACGAGCAGATCGCCGCGGCGAAACGACTGCACGACATAGCGAAAGTTTCGCCCCGGGTCGCGCGAGAATCCCGCCCAGCGGGAGGTGACGTTCATGGTGCCGCCGCCGATGATGGCCAGCTGCAGCTGTTTCTCGGTGGCCGGCGTGAGCCGATCGAGCACGCGCTGCACGGTGCCGTCGCCGCCGTACACGCACAGGAGTTTGGTGTCGCGGCCCAGATCGTCGAGGGCGTTGGCGATGTCCTCGACCGAGTCGGTCACGATGCGGCGGGCGTACTGGGCCTCCTCCGAGTCGAGAATCGCCGCCAGTTCCTTCCACCGGCCGCCCGCGCGCGGATTGCACACCACCACGATTTCGGCGTCGGGCTTGACCCGTCGCCAGCGCCTGGCGGTAAAGCGGTCGGCTCGAAGTACGTTGCCGATCGAGGACGACATTGCCCCGACGGTACCACCGGTCCGCCGCCCGCCGGGGATGAGAATGATTCAAGGCGGCCCGGCACCGCCGCCGGGCAACGAACCCGCGAGTTTTGGTTACGGCACGGTGTCTTCGGCCTCGACCGAGACGCCCAGCCGCCGGGCCCGGTCAGCCCACTTCTGCCGGGCGAGCTGCCGCATGTCTTCGATGGGGTCGATCTCATCCACGATTTCGAGATCCAGCAAGGTCTCGACCACGTCCTCGAGAGTCACCAGCCCCGCCACGCCGCCGAGTTCCTCGGTGAGCAGCACGATGTGCTCCTTGTCGGTGAGCATGCGATCGAGCAAGGCCGGCAGGCGCGTCTCTTCGGACTCGACGATGATGCGCCGGCGCAGGTCGGACAGCGGCGTGTCGATCTGGTCGTGGGCGACCGTGAGCAGCACGTCGTGCTTGAGCACGTAGCCGGTGACGTTTTCACTCGTGCCGGAGTAAACCGGAAAGCGCGAAAAGCGCAGCTTGTCGACGTCGGCCGTGGCCTGCTCGACGGTGGACGTCTCGTCGAACGACACGACCACGCTCCGGGGCGTCATGATGTCCTTGGCCTGCAGGCGGCGAAAGCGCAGCAGGCTGCGAAAGAACCTCGACTCGACTTCGTCGACCACGCCCTCGCGACGGGCGACGTCGGCCATGGCCCGCAGCTCGGCCCGGCTCACGGTCGGCTCTTCGCTCGGCCCGGACAAAAGGCGCGAAAGACCGCGGCTCAAAAAGATGAGCGGGTACAGCATCATCACCAGCCCCCGCGACGTGCGCTCGGCCAGCGGCGCCAGGCGCTTCCAGTACCGGGCGCCAAGGGTCTTGGGAATGATCTCCGAGACCAGCAGCATGGCCAGAGTGAGCAGCGCCGACGCGATGGCCACGGAGCTGTCGCCCCAGATGACGTGAGCCTGTGCGCCCACGCCGGCGGCGCCGGCCGTGTGCGCGATGGTGTTGAGGCTGAGAATTGCCGCCAGCGGCTCGTCGATGTCGCGCTTCATGGCCGCGAGACGCTCGCCAATGGTGGGCCGCTCGTCTTCCAGGGCGGCCACGTAGGACGGCGTCACGCTCAGCAGCACGGCCTCGAGGATCGAGCACAAAAACGAAACGCTGATGGTGACGGCGACGTATACGAAAAGCAGGGTCATGGCGGCCGCGCCGCGGGGTGCCGCGGCGCTCGAAGTGTGGCCAATTGTCGGACACGGCGTCGCCCCCTGCAACGCATGAAGCCGGCATTCGGCGCCTGCGAAGGGGTCTAAGCCGGCAAACGCAGCTCGATGGTGGTGCCCGCGGGCCCGTTCGCCGCCACGGACACGCCCCCGCCGTGGCGCTCGAACACGTCGCGAGCCACGGTCAGCCCCAGGCCGGACCGGGCACCGTCGTCACCCGTCGAAAAAAACGGCTCGAAGACCCGGTCCACGTGCTCCGCGGGAATGCCGGGACCGCCATCGGCCACGCGGATGAACAGCCCGTCGCTGTCTTTGCCGGTCTCCACCTGCACCACGGCGTCGCCCGGAGACACGCGAACCGCGTTGTCGATGACCGCGAGGAGCGCCTGGATGATCTCGGCGGCCTGACCGCGCACCATGCCCGGCGACTGGCCCGTCCGCCGCAGCTCGATGCCGTCGCTCGGGTCGGCGAGAGCGCACACGGAGTCGACCACCGAGCCGAGGTCGAACACCGACACCGACGCGCTGTCTGCCGCCGGAGCCGCCACCGTCACGATGTGCCGCACCACCGACACAATGCGGTTCATGGCCTCGCGGCAGTCGGCGATGGTATCCATGGCCTCTTCGCGATACGGCGTTTGGTCGGGCATGCGCCGCAGTCGCAACGCGATGCTGTCGAGTCCCAGCGACACGACGCTGGCCGGGTTGTTGATTTCGTGGCCCACCGAGCGCGCCAACCGCCCGAGAGTGGCGAGCCGGTGCTCGTGCTCGGCCCGGATGCGGGTGAACGCATCGCGTTTGCGATCCCGCGACCGCTCGAGCACCCGCTGCAGAGAGTCGTCGGTCAGGTCCTCGCGCACGAGAAAGTCCTGGGCCCCCATGGCCAGCGCCTCGGTGCACTGGGCCCGGTGGTCGGCGCTGGTCACGATAACGACCGGAGTCGTGCCCGCGCTGGCGATGAGGTCGCGACCGTCGCCGTCCGGGAGCTGAAGATCGACCAGGGCGCAGTCGAAGTCTCCCGAGGACAGCAGGGCCCGGCCTTCGTCGATGGTCTCGGCCTCGAAGACCTGGACTTGAGCCGACGAGCGGCGAAGCGTGCCGTGCAAAAACGCCCGATGATCCGCATCGTCGTCGACGATAAGCATCCGGCCTGCCTGATCCCCCACGGGCACACTGTACTCCGTCAGTCGATTCCGGCAAACCGCGACGAAAACCGGCGTCCTACCTTGTCCCACCCGACGATGAGCGGCAGCGGCGAGGGTCGACCGGTGGCCGCTGCCGACGGGGCTGTCACTCCGCCGGATTCGCGACGCCCGGCGTGGGCGTGGCCGTGAACCGCCAGTCGCTGTCAGCATCGTCGGAGTCGGCCCCGTTGGGACGGCGCACCAGCGAACCGACCTCGGCGTTCGAGTCCTGCGCCGTGGCGGGAGTGCCCTCAACCAGGCTATAGGCCTGACCATCGATGGTGACGCTGTCGATGACGCCTTCGTACGAAAGCGCATCGACGAGCTCGCCGGTGGCCGCATCGAACAAGGCAACGCCGTCCGGGCTGCCGTTTTGCAGCGTGTTGTCGGCCACTTCGACAGTGGCCGTTCCGGACGGCACGCTAGCTACGACCGAAGCGGAACCAATGACGAGGTACGCGCCCGCCGCCAGCGAACCCGACAGCTCGATGCGCTGCACGATGCTCGATCCATTGCCGTTGACGACCACGAGCTGGTGGCCGGTGAGGTCCACGTCGGCTCCGGTGCCGTTGAACAGTTCGACGAACTCCTCGGTATCGCCGCCCGGCTGGTCGTAGTCGATCTCGTTGATCACCAGGCCGCCCACGGCGCCAATTGTCACCGAGGCCGCCACCTGACTATCGCCCACGGTCGCGGTGACCACCGCGGTGCCCTCGCTGTCGGCCGCCTCGAACGTGAACGTCACCCCCAGGCTATCGGCCGGCACAAGCACGGTGGTCGGCACCGAGCCCGCGGTCCCGGGCTCGACGGCCAGGGCCACGACCTGGCCGCCCGCGGCGGCCGGGATGTCGAGGGCCATCGCGAACTCGACCCGACCGCCGGGCGCCACCGTCACCACGCCCGGATCGATCGCGACGACCTGCGCCGACTCGCCGGCGCCGATCACCCGAACGTCGGCGGTGAAGGCCTGCTCGCCCAGGGTCGCGGTAAGCGTCACCGACGGCGACGCCGCGAGGCCCTCGACCTGTACGACGGCCTCCGCCTGGCCGGCGGGAATCGTCACGCCGCCGCCGGGGACGAGCAGAGCGGCTTCGTCGCTCGACTCGACGCCGACGAAGGTAGGCGCATCCGCCGCGCCAGACAGACGCACGGTGAGCGGCTCGGGAATGGTCGGCGCCGCGCCGGCCCCGGCGCGAACAAACGCCGTCGCGGGCGAAAACTCGATGAGCTGGGGAGCGCCCGCCGCCAGGTCTTCGGCCGACCGAGGCAGGAGCTTCTGGCTGCCGTTGCGAAACGCGAGCACGCCGGTGATGGACTCGAAGCGCGCGCCGACGACCGGGAACGGTTCGACGAGGTACAGGAAGTCATCGACCCGGACCGCTCCATCCAGCACGAACTCGTTGGTCGGCGCCGAGTCGCCAGGGCCCGGGGCCGGCTGCACCTCGGTGACCGTCGCCCCGGCCACTGCAGCGAGCACGCCTTCGTACGCGTTCGCAGCGTCGCCGCCAGCGTCGGCCGGGGTCAGCACCGCCGGCGCAGGCAGCTCGTTGCCCGTGCTCACGACCGTGAACTGCGCGTTGTTGAGCTGAGTCTGACCGAAGAAAACGTTGACCGACGCGACCGAAATATCGAGAACGTGGCCCGCCGCGATGGTCGTGCCGCACTCGGGCGACGGGTCGAACACGAAGATGCCCGAGTCCTCGACGCCGGGATAATTCGCGATGCTGGGCGAAACCTGCAGAAAGTAGCCGTTGGGCGCGCAGGCCGTCACGAGCGCGCCCGGCAGCGCGACATCGCCGGTGCGTTCGCCGCGCTTGATCTCGTAGATAGTGGCCGGGCACGCGGCGGGGGCCCGGTTGGTCACGTCCGGGCACAGGTCACACACGTCGCCGCGTCCGTCGTTGTCGCGGTCTTCCTGGCCGGGGTTGGCAACGTCGGGGCAGTTGTCGTCGCCGCTGTCGCGGCCGTCTGCGTCGGGGTCGTCTTCGTCGAACGGCGTGCACGCCGTGGTGTCGGCGTTGGTCGGGCACGGGTCGCACGCGTCGCCAAGACCGTCGAAGTCGAAGTCGGCCTGGGCTCCATCATCGACCGGTCGGATCGGGTTGAACACGTCGGGGCAGTTGTCCTCGTCGTCGACCAGGCCGTCGCCGTCGCCATCGGCGTCGGTGATGGCGCCGTCGTAGATCGTCGACCCGTTGATGCTGTCGGGCCGCTCGGGCAGGCAGCTGGGCTCGTTGTCGGGGGCGCCGCAGAAAAACGCGGGGTAGGCGTCGTTGCCCACCGAGTCGAGAAGCTGCCGGTAGGTCTTGCCGGTCTCGGCGGCCGCACACAGCTGCTTGCTTTTGCCGCACACGTCGAGCGCGTCGCAGCTCGACGCCGCCAGCTCGGCGATCAGGGCATCGTCGCCGTAAATGGCGTCGCCCCCGCGCATGACGAGAGCGACGTCGGCGACGCCGGCACCGATGACGGCCCGGTGGTCCGCCCGTTGGGACGCATCGAAGATCGCAATGTCGGCGACCAGCCCCGGCAACAGCGCCCCGATCTTGTCGTCCATGGCGAAGGCGCGCGCTGCGTTGCGGGTGGCCATGAGCCACAGCTGGCGGTCGGTGAAGTGGCCGGCAAAATAGTCGGTGTTGAGCTGGTCGGCGCACGCCAGCTCGCGCAGCATGTTCATCGAGCCGCTGGGGATCCAGTCGGTGCCCAAAGCAAGCTCCACGCCCAGCGCGTCGGCGCTGGTGACCATGGCCGTGTCGCCATACAGGGTCACGTTCGAACGCGGAGACCAGATGAGCGTGGTCTTCTGATCCGCCATGCGGATGTAGTCGACCGCCGTGAGGCCGACGCCGTGAATGAACGACGACTGGTCCTCGAGCAGGTCTTCGCCACCGTTGTCGCTGCGACTGGTGCACAGAAACTCGTTGCGCGCCTCGATGTCGATGCCCTCGGCCACGTGGGGGGAGTACGCCGCCGCGGTGGCGATTTCGGCCCCCGGCGTGACGCCCGGATAGCGGCAACCGGCGCCGAGCAGGGTGCCGTTGCTGTCGCCCAGGGGAAAGGTATCGAGCTCGACCTCGGGCTCGCCCAGGCCCTCCTGGTCACTGCCCCGGTCGAGATTTCGGAGAAAACCGTCGGCGCTGCCGGCGCCCGACACGGACGTCGCGCCGCCGAGCAAGAAGCGCAGCTCGCCGAAGGCGACCTCGTCGGCGGACGCCCGGCCCTTGACCGAAATCTCCGTGTGGCCGCGCCGGCCGCGGCGCCAGTCGTGGCGGTGTTCGTAGCGCTCGCCGGTGTCGTTGTACGGCACGTTGTGGGCGAACGTGAGGTGGTCGTGGGTGTTGATGAGGCCGGGCGAGACCACGGCGTCGGGGCATGTCAGAACGCTGGCCCCGGCCGCTTCGCTGGCGCAGTCGCAGCCGACGCACGCGATGGCGCCCGTGTCGTCGATCAAAACCTGGCCGCCCCGCAAGACCGTCGCCGGCGTTAAGATGTCGCCGCGAATGAGCGTGGCGCCGCTGCCGACGGCGACATCGCAGGTTTCGCCCCCCGTCGGCGGCAGGACCTCGCAGCGAACGTCCGCGAGCGACGCGGTGCAGTCCGCCTCGCATCCATCAAAGGGCGTCTGGTTGCCGTCGTCGCAAACCTCGTCCCCCTCGACGACTCCGTCGCCGCACACCGAGTCGCCGTCGCCGTCACCGTCGCCATCGCCATCGCCGTCGCCGTCGCCCGCGGTCGGATCGCCGTCGCCATCGCCGGCCGTCGTTTCGGGATCGGCGGGCGCGTCCGCGTCGTCGCCGCACGCGGGCGCCACCGCGAAAGCCAAAACACACAGAGAAAGACAAAGGAACCGGCGAACCGACATTGGCGCGGGACTCTAGTGCCGGCGGCTCGTTTTGCCAATGGGCCCGTTCCTCACCAAGCGCCTGAAATCACTTACCGAAGGTGACCAAGGCCACAATTGATGGAGTGACGTTTTCGTCGCGCCTGGCCCGCGACGCAACCGAAGTGCGCCCGCGGCCTCAGGCGGCGCGAAGCCGCAGGTCGACGAATGTCTCGTGGACCTCGCGAACCCCGGCGCGCTCGAGCGCGCGCTCGACCGTGCTCGCGTCGACCTCGGAGCCGGTCGCCCGCATGAAGGCCGCCATCAGCTGGGCGTAGACCGAGTGACTCACGCCGCCGCCGCCCGGCGGCCGCTGCAGCTCCACCGACCAGACGTCGGTGGACAGCCCCCGCTCGATGAGCGAGCGACCGTCGGAGTCGAAAGGCAGCTCGCAGAACATGTGAAAGCGGCCCTCGGCGACCAGGTTGCGCGCGGCCTGCTCGATGAACAGCCGGACGACGCCGAGTCCGTCGTTGCCGCCTTTGCCAAAGGTCGTGAAGTGCTCGGCGACTTCGTCCGGAACGATGTTGAAAGGCGGGTTGCTGATGGCAAAGTGCGCTCGTTCGCCGTCGAGAAAGTCCTCCAGCGTCCCGCTGCGCGCATCGTACTGGCGCAGCCGGCCGGCAACGCCGTTGAGCTCACTGTTGAACTGACCGAGCTCCATGGCGTGCGGGTCGATCTCGATGGACACCATGCGAAGCGTCGGGTCGAGCGCCAGCAAGAGCACGCTTTGCACGCCGTTGCCGGCACCGAAGTCGAGCCCGAGCGACGCGCGCACCGGCGCGAGCTCCTCGACGATTCGCTCGAGCTGATAGGCCAACCGCAGCGTTGGCGCCGACGCCGGCGCCGTCGGCTCGCGCAGATAACTGACGCGCTCGCCGTCGAACGCGTACGGCAGATCGGCGAACACGAACACCGATCCGCCGTCGAGCAGTCCCAGCGGATGCACATGCACACCGCTCATCCACACCCGGTCGCCATCCGTGCGCGCGAGGTCGCGCGACAGAAGCAGCGGCAACACGCGCCCGAAGCGCCGCTCGGCGAGTCGGCGGGTGGTCGGCATGCCGAGAAAGAAGAACTCCACCAGGGCCCGGTACCAGGGGTTGCGCAGGGCCCGGGTGCGCTCGAACAGCGACTCGATGCCCGGCTCGCTCCAGTACTCGTGCAGCGTCATGCCGCCGAACCGCTCGCCCTGGGCGGTCGCCACGGCGTCGGTGTACCGCGCCTGATGCAGGAAGACCCGCAGCTCCTCGAGGGCGTAGCGCGGGCGCTTGCGAGGCCGCTGCTGAGACGTCAGTTGAAACTCCACTTCGTACCGACCATCGGTCGCCGACCCGGGAGTCTTTACCGCCACGCGGCCGGCCCCCCGGCAGCCGCGAGTTCCCAGCTCCACGCGACCACACGAAACCACCCGGACCGCAGCGCGCACGTCCCGGTCCACGCCCGTCAAGGATGACGACGAACGGCCAAACGGTCCGCCGGCGCCCCCACCGGGGGCAGAGCTTCCGGGCAACTAGCGGCGCCCGCGGTCTGGCCTGATTCTCGCAAAATCAAGGCGCCGAATGCCATCGTCCGTTTCGATTCTCGATTGCACCCTGCGCGATGGAGCCAGCGCCATCGCCCAACCATGTCGCCAGCCCTTCGGCCCCGACGAGACCTTTGCGATCGCTCGCGCCCTCGACCGGGCCGGCTTTCGCTTCATTGAAGTCGGCCCGGGGCTCGGCCTCGGCGCGTCGCGCACGCCGACCGCGTCGGCCCCCACGAGCGACGAAGACTGCCTGCGCGCCGCGGTCGCCGCCGCGGAAACCGCTCGCGTCGGCGCGTTTTTCATCCCCGGCATCGGCACGGTCGAGGACCTCGAGCGCGCCGCCGACCTCGGCCTGGGCTTCGTGCGCATCGGCGTCAACGCTGGAGATATCGGGCTGGCCGCGCCTTTTTGCGCCCTGGCCCACCGGCTCGGCCTGCGCACCTCGATCAATCTCATCAAGTCCTACGCCCTGTCGGTCGACGGCTTTGCCGACGTGTCCGCTGCGGCCGAGCAGTTCGGGGCCGACACCGTGTGCGTGGTCGACTCGGCGAGCGGCATGCTGCCGGACGAAGTGCGCGCGTACGTCGAGGCGGCGCGCAACCGACTGCAAACGGCCAACGTGGGATTTCGCGGACACGACCATCTGCAGCTCGCGGTCGCCAACACGCTCGCCGCCGTCGAAGCGGGAGCGTCGGTCGTCGACGCCTGCCTGCACGGCGCCGGCCAGCGCGGCGGCCACGCCGCAAGCGAAGTGCTGGTGAAACTTCTCGACCGGCTCGGCTACACCCACGGCATCGACGCCGACCAAACCCTCGACCTGGCCGACCAGGTCGCCGACGGCGAGGTGGTTGCGTCGGCGGCTCCGGCGGCGTTCGCGCCGCTGGATCTGCAAGCGCATCGGGCGCCTGAGCACGGGCGTATGAACCTCGCGTGCGGCGCGGATCAAACCGTCGACGAAGCCCTCGCCAAGGTCCGCCGCCTCGCCGCCCAGACCGGCAAGGCCACCCTGTTCTGCCTTACGCGCGCCGCCCATGGCGGGCTGCTCGAACCGCGGTTTCCACCGGTGCGCGAACTCGACAACCTGATCGTCGGCACGGCCGAGTATCCCACGCTCGAGATCGCCGAGGACGTGGTCGCGGTCGTCGATGGCCAGGTCGATCGCATTGCCGTCGATGCTTCGTCCGGCATTGACGACCTCGACCACCTAGTCGGCTGCGTGCAGCGCAGCGCCCCGGTGAGCTACTCCAACGAAGACGCAACCATGTGCGCTACCGCCAAGCTGATCGTCGAGCTGGCCGAACTGCGGGGCGCCGAGCGCGTTGCCCTGGTCGGCTTTTCGCCGCGCTGGGCGGGATTGGTCTGGACACTGGCAGAGCGCAACCTCGACGTCACGGTGGTGGGCGGCCAGGTCACCGGTCTACCGGCGCGGCACCGAAGCGCCGACGAGCTCGAAGCCGTCGACCTGGTCGTAGGGTGCTCGGCGCACCGGGACCGGGTCACCGGTGACCTGGCGCGGCGGGTTCGCCGAGAAGGTGCGCTGGTCGACGCGGGCCCGGGCGCGCTGTCCGAGTCGGCATTCGAAGCCGCCGACGAGCTCGACCTGCCCATCTACAGCGTCGACCGAGGTGCGGGCCTCGACAGCGAGCTCTCCCTTGCGATCGACACCCACGAGCTCGCCAGCGACATTCTCGGGACGCGCTTCGAAGCGGTACCGGTGGCGCCGATCAGTCTCTTTGATCAACCCGGGCAACCCGGCCATCCCGGCGACCTGGTGGTCGACCATGTCGGCAGTCCCATTTACACCCTCGGTGTCGCCGACGGTGACGGGGGACTGTATGCGGACGCCAACGAAGCCCTCGAGCGCGTCGAGCGGGCCCTGCTCGCCCGGCGCTTCTTCGGCGGCACCGAAGAACGCGACAGCAACTAGTGACCCCGAAAGCCGCGGCTGTCGCGGCGCGCTCGGCTACCGGCCGGCTCGCGCCAGGGCCACCAGCTCGTAGAGGATTCGCTCGCCGCCGCGTCCGTCGACCAGCTCTCTACCGCTGTCGGCGATCGCCTGGCGCGCGTCGGCCGCCGACAGCCCCGCAAGCAGCTCCGCGGCGTCGGCGGCGCCAGCGGCGACGCATCGCGCAGCGCCAAGGGCCGCGATGGCGGCGGCGTGGGCCCGCTCGCGCTCGGTTTGCGGAAACACCGCACAAGGCAGCCCCACGTAGCAGGCTTCGAGCAAGGTCGTGCCGCCGCCGGTGCACGCAAAATCGGCTCGCGCCATCGACGCCGGCATGTCGTCGACCGAGCGCCGCACGTCTACTGAACCTCGCCAGCCGTCGGTTGCGTCGGCCGCCAATGCCGCATCGGGGCCCAGCACCACGTCCAGCGTCGCCTCGGCGTAGCCGGCGTCGGCGAGCGCGCGAATCGCCACCGCCGTGTTGCCGGCCGGGTCCGAGCCGCCAAAGGTGACCAGAATTCGCTCGACCAGCGCCGCCGCCTTGTTCTCTTTGCGATGCGGCTGAAACTCCGGCCGAACGATCGCCAGATCGACCCCCTCGCGAAACCGCTCGGGGCGCCCGGCGTGCGCGAGTTGCTCGCGGGCGTGATGGTAAAGGTTGAGCACCCGATCGACGGCGTCGTCGTCGTAGCGAAAGTAGTCGAGAGCGAGCACCGGACATCCCGCCAGGGCCCTCACTCGCCCGAGCTCGCCCGCTGGCGTGTCTCGCTGGTCCCAAAGGATGACGTCGGGGCGGCTATTCGACACGGCCACATCGATGGCGCGCGCCGAATGCGCAACGCCGGCCAGCATCGATTTCACCGTTGGGTGATCGTTGCAGTGAAACTCGACCTCGAGGCCATAGCCGCGCGCCGCCTCGTACAGCGTCAACGAGCGGCGGACGTGGCCGAGGCCGATGTCGCCGCCGCCCATCACTTTGAACAGCGCCCGTGTCAACACGGCGATAGTAGCGCGGGATCCGCCGCGCGCGCAGCCCGGCCCAAGAGCCCGACCGGGCGTTTCAGGCGTTGAGCGCGGCGGCGTGGTGCGCTACGTGGTCGCCTATGAACGTAGCGATGAAGTAGTAACTGTGGTCGTAGCCGGGCTGCAGTCGCAGTTCGACCGGATGGTCCGCTTCGTTGCACGCGTCGATGAACAGCCCCGGCCGGAGCTGTTTTTCCAAAAACGGATCGCTGTCGCCCTGGTCGACAAGCAGCGGCAGCCGCTCGCTCGCATGGGCCAGAAGCTCGCACGCGTCGTAGGCGGCCCAGGCCGAGCGATCTTCTCCCAGGTAGGCCGCAAACGCCTTTTGCCCCCACGGCACCTGGCTGGGCGCGGTGATCGGCGCGAACGCAGAGACCGATTGGTACGCCCCCGGGTTCTTGAGCGCCGCTATGAGAGCCCCGTGCCCGCCCATGCTGTGACCACTGATGCCGGCGCGGGCGCTCGCCGGCAAATGCTCGCGCACCAGTGCCGGCAGCTCGCTCACGACGTAGTCGTACATGCGGTAGTGGCTCGACCACGGCGCCCGGGTCGCGTTGACGTAAAACCCCGCCCCGGTACCGAGGTCGCTGGCGTCGTCGTCGGCCACTCCGTCGCCGCGAGGGCTGGTATCGGGCGCCACGATGATGAGTCCATGCTCGGCGGCATACCGCTGGGCGCCCGCTTTGGTGACGAAGTTCTGCTCGGTGCACGTGAGCCCGGACAACCAGTAGAGCACCGGGCAGTCTTGGCCGGCGAGAGCTCGCGGCGGCAGGTACACACCAAAGCGCATGGTGCAGCCGACGGTCTCGGACGCGTGCTCGTAGACGTCCTGAAACCCGTCGAACATTCGGTTGCGTCCGACCCGATCGATGGACGTCATCAGAAGTGAACCACCGAGCGAATGCTCTTGCCTTCGTGCATGAGCTCGAACGCCTCGTTGATCTTTTCGAGCCCCATGGTGTGAGTAATGAACGGGTCGAGCTGGATTTCGTTGTTCATGGCCTGCTCGACCATCCCCGGCAACTCGCTGCGACCGCGCACGCCGCCGAACGCAGTGCCGCGCCACACGCGGCCCGTCACCAGCTGGAAAGGCCGGGTCGCGATCTCCTGTCCGGATCCGGCCACCCCGATGATGATGCTTTCGCCCCAGCCCTTGTGGCAGCACTCGAGCGCCGACCGCATCACGTCCACGTTGCCGATGGCCTCGAACGAGTAGTCGACCCCGCCGTCGGTCATGTCGACGATGACCTCCTGAATCGGCACCGAGTGAGCCCTTGGATCGACGACGTCAGTGGCCCCCATCTGCTGGGCGAGCTCGAACTTGGCCGGGTTGATGTCCACGCCGATGATGCGGCTGGCCTTGGCCATGACGGCGCCCTGAATCACCGCGAGTCCAATGCCGCCCAGGCCGAAAACCGCCACCGTCGCTCCCGGCTCGACCTTGGCGGTGTTGAGCACCGCGCCAATCCCGGTCGTCACGCCGCAGCCGAGCAGGCACACTTTTTCCAGCGGCGCCGCCTTCGGAATCTTGGCCACCGACACCTCGGCACACACCGTGTACTCGGAGAAGGTGCTGGTGCCCATGTAGTGGAACAGCGGCTTGCCGTTGAGCGAGAACCGGGACGTCGCGTCCGGCATGAGGCCGCGCCCCTGGGTCGCCCGCACGGACTGGCACAGGTTGGTCTTGCCCGATGTGCAGAACTTACAAACGCCGCACTCCGCCGTGTACAGCGGAATCACGTGGTCGCCGGGCGCCACCGACTTGACGCCCTCGCCCACTTCCACAACCACGCCGCCCCCCTCGTGGCCCAGCACCGACGGAAACAACCCCTCGGGATCGTCGCCCGACAGCGTAAAGGCGTCGGTGTGGCACACCCCGGTCGCCTTGATTTGCACGAGCACCTCGCCGGCCTTGGGTCCGGCAACTTCGATCTCGGCGATCTCCAGCGGCTTTCCTGCTTCGACGGCGACGGCGGCTCGGGATTTCATGCCCCGAGTTTAGCCGCAAGGGACCGCCTCGCGCGCTCCCCTTGAACCTCTATCAGAGAGTAGAATGACCAGATGGGGGAGATTCGAGACGGCTATTTCCGCTCGCGTGACGGATTGCTCATCTACTTTCGCGAGCATCTGGTGCCCGACGCCAAAGCGCAGGTCATTTTGGTCCACGGCGTCGCGGAGCACTATGGCCGCTACCGCGATTTCGAGCGCTTCTTGGCCGAACGCGGCTACGGCCTGTCCATGATCGACCAGCGCGGGCACGGGCAGAGCGAAGGCAAGCGGGTATACACCCCCGCGTTCGACAACTACCTCGACGACCAGGACCTCGTGGTCGAGCACGTCAAGACCCACGCCAAGAAGATCTTCATGGTCGGTCACTCGCTCGGCGGCGTGGTCGCACTTCGCTACGTGCAGACCCGTCAGCCGGAGTTCCTCGGACTGGCCACCAGCGGTGCCGCCCTCGAAGCCACGGTGCAGCCGCCCAAGCCGGTGTTCAAAGTCCTCGAGCGAGTCAACAAGCTTTACGACGCGACTCCCGTGCCCGGCCTGGTCAAGCCCGAGCAGATCTGCCGCGACCCGGCCATCGTCGAGCGCTACAAGCGCGACCCGCTGGTGACGAAGTACATGACCACCCAGTTCGGCCTGGTCGTGCTCGACGCCTGCAAAGACGCGTTTGCCGAGGCCGGCAAGATCCGCATTCCAGCGCTGGTCATGCATGGCGAGGGCGACTCCGTCGCGGCGCCGTCGGGCAGCCGGGAAATCCATCGGCAGATCGCCAGCGAGGACAAGCAGCTGCGCCTGTACCCGAAGCTCTATCACGAGATCTTCAACGAGCCCGAGCGCGAGACCGTGCTCGCCGACCTGACCTCGTGGATGGACGACCGGCTCTAGCAGGTCACCAGCAGGTCACTAGCCCGCTTTGGGCTAACGCCCCGAGACTCTTTCACAAAGCGCGCCTCGGTCGAGACCGGCGGCCCGGCGATTGCATCGCAGTAAGACCATGCACGGTTCAAGCGTTGTCGTCGTTTTCGCCGCTGTGATGCTCGCCGCCCCCGCCTACGCGGGCCCGGTCGCGGCAACCGTGGGCGGCGCCCAAAGCGCCAGCGGCTCGGGACCGCGCAGCGGCAGCGGCGGTGGCGCGGGCGGCCCCCGCGGTGGCGCCGGGCCCGGGGGCGGCGCCGGTGGCGCACGGGGCGGCGTTGGAATTGGCGGCGCCGGCAGCGCCGACCGTGTTCGCCGCGACCATTCCGAGCGAAACCAAAACGTGGCCCGCAGGCTTCGCGACATACGAATGGCCACCATGCTGGATCCGCGTCCGTGCACCACCTGCACCTCGTTCGACGGCAACGCCCTGTACTACGGCGCGCCGGCGCCGCTCCAGCCGGGCAGCAAGCCCCGCTTCGACCTCTACCTCGGCCTCCAGTCGGTCGCAGATTCGGACTACTCGGGCTCGTTCCACGCGCGCGGTCGCGTCGGTTGGTTCGGCTTCGAGGGCGGTCTCACGTCGTTTTTCGAGCGCACGGCCAAACCGGGCTCGAACGACGACACCGAGCTGTTGCGCCTGCACCTGTGGCACATGAGCTCCATCGTGCGCATCGCGGGCCCCGACGAAGACGGCCCGCCCGGCGACAGGCCGAGCGGCCCTGAACTGACCGCCGCGATCGGCCTTGCCGGCATGTCGAGCGTCGACCTGAACCTGCTGGCTTTGCGACTCGGTCTCGACGCGCGCATTCCCATCAACGAGCGCGTGGGGATCTTCGGCAGCGCGGCCATGTATACCTTCGAGGACGAGGTCAGCGCGCGAGAGGGCCGGGTCGGCGTGAACATCTCCATGGTGCAGCTGTCGTATCGCGTCACCAACTTCAATACGGGCCCGGCTCTGCACGGCCCGGAAATCGGTGCCCAATGGCGGTTCTAACGCGGCGGGCCGTTCGCGCGCTCCTCCGCCGGCCACCGTGGTTCAGGACCGCCCGGGCGCCCTAGCGGCTTCGGCCCACCGCTTGCAAAACACCCCGACATGCTCCTGCGCGCGGTTGTGTTCCTGGGTGTTGTCGTTGTTGCCACGCCGGCGTTTGCCGGCCGGCTCGGACAAGTGGTCGGCGGCGTACGACAGCAAACCGGCGCCGCATCGAGCGGTGGCGGCGGCTCGAAAGGCGGGACGTCGTACCCGGGCGACACGCAAACCACGCGAGATCACCGGGCGCAACGAGAGCGAGAGGTGCGCGTCGAAGCGACCCAGGGATGCCTGGGCTGCTTTGTCTACGGCGGCGGAATGGGTGTCGCGGCGTCGCCCGAGCCTCCGGCCGGGCCGCTGCAGCCCGGCGCCAGGCCGCGCCTCGACGCCTACGCAGGCATTCAGTCGGTCGTCGAGTCGGACTTTTCAGGCTCCGTGCACGTGCGCGGGCACGTCGGCTTTATCGGGCTCGAGGCCGGCGCTACGACCTTCGTCGAAGAGGTTCCCAAGGGCGCCGGTACCGAGTATCTGCGGCTCGATCTGTGGAACGTGGGCACCGTGGTCCGCCTCCTCGGCCCGGGCGCCGGAGTTGCCCGCGCACCGGAGGTATTCGCCAGCCTGGGGCTTACCGGCATGTCGACCGTCGATGTCAACTTGCTCGGCGTGCACGCCGGCCTCGACGCGCGCATCCCGGTGGCCGGCGAGATCGACCTCATCGGCAGCGCCGGCGTGCGGCTCTACGAAGACGACATTCGCGCCATGGACGCCCGCGCGGGCGTGAGCCTTTCGTTCTTTCAGGTGTCGTATCGGGTCACCGAGTTCAACACCGGGCCGCCGCTGCACGGTCCCGAGGTCGGGTTGCAGTGGCGCTACTGATACACCCCCTGTGGCGTTGCGACAACGCTCGCCCCGACGCGCGGGCGTGACCGCGCCCCGCGGATGAGTCCCCCCCTTCGCGTTCGGGCGTGTCGCTGCAACCAGGTGAAACGATCGAGCGCGCCGCAGCATCGCGGATCGCGCAAACGCTACCGGGCGGCCGCAATCGTTCCGGTGCACCGGCCGAAGCCGACCCGAAAGCCCTCGCCCTGACTCCAGCCGCGCAGGACCGCCGTGTCGCCGTCTTCGAGAAACGTTCTCGTTTCGCCGCCGGGCAGTGCGAGAGGCTCTTTGCCCCCCCACGTAAGCTCGAGCAGCGAGCCGTAGCTGCCCTTGTCTGGCCCCGAAATGGTGCCCGAGCCGAGCAAGTCGCCGGTGCACATGGCGCAGCCACTCGACGCGTGGTGGGCGAGCTGTTGCGCCGACGAGTAGTACAGGTGCTTCGCGTTCGAGCGACTGACCGTAGTCGGCGCGCCGCCCCGCGGCGCGATGTCGACTTCGAGGTGAATATCGAAGTTGTTGGGCCCGGGCTCGTGCAGATAGGGCAACAGAGGCTCGACGCGGTCGGGCGCGGCCACGCGAAACGGCGCCAGCGCTTCCCGGGTCACGACCCACGGACTCACCGTGGTCGCAAACGCCTTGCCCTGAAACGGTCCCAGGGGCTGGTACTCCCACTTCTGAATGTCGCGGGCCGACCAGTCGTTGAGCAGCACGTAACCGAAGATCATCTCGTCGGCCTCGGCCACGGTCACGGTCTGGCCCAGCGCCGTCCCCGTACCGACCACGGCACCGAGCTCGAGCTCGATGTCCAGTCGCGTCGACGGGCCGAAAGCGGGCCGCTCGGCTCCCACCTCGAGCGACTGGCCTCGCGGGCGCGTCACCTCCGTGCCGCTCACCACGACGGTGCTGGCGCGACCGTTGTAGCCGATGGGCACGTGCAGCCAGTTGGGCGGAAGCGCCTTGTCGGCACCGCGAAACATGGTGCCGACGTTGGTCGCGTGCTCGCGGCTGGCGTAGAAATCGGTGTAGCTGCGCACGAAGAACGGCAGGTGCATGGTCGCGCCGTCCATCGGCACGAGCGCCCGGTCGCGCAGCGACGCGTTGTTGCGCAGACGGTCGTTGTTCGCGTCGAACAGGTCCGACAGCTCGGCGCGCACCGAGCCCCAGGCCGACGGGCCCAGCGCCATGAACCCGTTGAGCTCGGCGCGGTCGAAGACGGCCGCGCCAGCCGCGGCGCCGCCCGCCCGCACGAGGCTCGCCTTTTCGAGCACCGCCAGGTCGACGATGCGGTCGCCGAGCGCAACCCCGCAGCGGGGCCCTTCGTCCTCGGTGGAGAACACGCCGAAAGGCAGGTTCTGCAGCGAGAAGTCGCACTCCGCGACGTTGGCTGATTCGACCCAGCTACGCCGCGCCGGATCGTGCGTTCGGTTGGTCGGCATCGCCGACGAAGCTACCGCTACTTGCCGTTCCAGTCCCGGCGCTTCGGGTCGAAATTGCGGTCGAGCCCGTTCCAGCAGTCGGCGTAGTCGCGCTCGAGGCTCGGCAGCTCGGCGGCGTACGTCGTGACGTACTGGGGGTACCGAGTCTCGAACATGAACGCGAGGGTCTTGTCGAGCTTCTCGGGCGTCAGGTCGCCCAGCGAGGCGGCCAAAAACGCTTCGCGGTCGGGACCGTGAGGCAGCATGCAGTTGTGCAGGCTCATGCCGCCCGGCACGAAGCCCTCGGGCTTGGCGTCGTACACGCCCTCGATGAGCCCCATGAACTCGCTCATCACGTTCATGTGGTACCAGGGCGGCCGAAAGGTGTTCTCGGCGACCATCCACCGGGGCGGAAAAATGACGAAGTCGACGTTGGCCGTTCCCGGCGTGTCGGTCGGCGCTGTGAGCACCGTGAAGATCGACGGATCGGGATGGTCGTTCCACACCGACCCCACGGGCGAAAAGCGGCGCAGGTCGTACTTGTACGGCGCGAAGTTGCCGTGCCACGCAACCACGTCCAGCGGCGAGTGGTCGATGGCCGCCGCGTGAAAGCCGCCGCCCCACTTGACCGTGAGGGTGCAGCGGGTGCCGTCTTTGTCTTCGTACGCCGCCACGGGCGTCAGAAAGTCGCGGGCGTTGGCGAGGCCGTTGGACCCGATGGGGCCGCGCTCGGGCAATCGCAGCACCGGGCCGTAGTTTTCGCACGCGTAGCCGCGCGCCGGCCCCGCCTTCGCGTCCACGAGCTCGACCTTGAACTTGACTCCCCGGGGCAGCACGGCGATTTCGCCCGGCGCCACGTCCATCACGCCCATCTCGGTGGCAAAGCGCAGGGCCCCAACCTGCGGCAGCACCAGGAGCTCGCCGTCGGCGTTGTAGAAGTACTCGTCGACCATCGAGCGAGTGGCGAAGTACATGTGCGCGGCCATGCCGGTCTGCGTGGCCGCATCGCCGGCGGTCGTTACGGTGCGCATGCCGGTGACGAACGTGAGCTCCTCGCCGTCTTCGCCGGTCGGAGCGGGCGTCTCGCCCCACCGCAGCGGGCCGAGCGGCAGGGTCGTTTGGTCCTGCGCGGGCGCCGTACGCCATCCCGGCAGGGTCACGGGGCTCGTGCGGCCGAGGTGGCGAACCGTGGGGCGCATGCGGTACAGCCACGACCGCTGGTTCTCCGCGCGCGGCGCGGTGAACGGCGAGCCCGACAGCTGCTCGGCGTACAGGCCGAAGGGGCAGCGCTGGGGCGAGTTCTGCCCTTCGGGCAGCGCGCCGGCAATGGCCTCGGTCTGAAACTCGTTGCCAAAGCCGGACAGGTAGCCCGACGGCTCGTTGCTGGTTCCCTTCATGGCCGTACTCTACGCCCGGCTCAGGCTTTCTCGACCAGCACGCCGCGGCGAATCTGGTCTTCCTCGATCGACTCGAACAAAGCCTTGAAGTTGCCTTCGCCGAAGCCCTCGTCGCCCTTGCGCTGAATGAACTCGAAGAAGATGGGGCCGATCACGGTCTTGGAGAAGATCTGCAGGAGGATCTTGGTCTTGCCGCCGCTTTCGACGCCCTCGCCGTCGATGAGGATGCCGTGCTTCTTCATGCGCTCGATGGGCTCGTCGTGGTCGGTCACCCGCTCGCGCGACCGCTCGTAGTAGGTGTCGGGCGGCCCGGGCATGAACTCCAGCCCCGACGCGGCCAGCATGTCGGTGCCCTGGTAGATGTTGTCGGAACCCACGGCGATGTGCTGAATGCCCTCGCCCTTGTACTCCTGCAGGTACTCTTCGATCTGGCTGTTGTCGTCGGTGCTCTCGTTGATCGGGATGCGAATCTTGCCGCACGGCGACGTGAGTGCCCGCGAGATGAGGCCCGTCATCTTGCCGGCGATGTTGAAGAACCGGATCTCGCGAAAGTTGAACACGTCGCGATAGAACGCGTACCAGGTGTCCATGTTGCCCCGGTGCACGTTGTGCGTGAGGTGATCGAGGTAGTAGAAGCCGTGGCCCTTGGGCCGCGGGTCCGCCTCGCCAAGCCACACGAACTCATCGGCATACGGCGCCCCCTTGTCGCCGTAGGTGTCGACCAGATACAGCAGCGAGCCGCCAATGCCGACCAGCGCCGGAACGTCGAGGGTCTTGTCGTCGCCCGTGTACTCGGTGGCGCCCAGCTCGAGCGCCCGGGCCAGCGCCTTTTGCGCATCGACCACCCGCCAGGCCATGGCCGGCGCGCACGGTCCGTGCTCGCCGACGAACCGCGCCGCGTGGCTTCGCGGCTCCTTGTTGAGCACGTAGTTGATCTCGCCCTGGCGATACAGAACGATGTCCTTGTCGCGATGAGCCGCTACCGGCGTGAACCCCATGGACAGAAACAGCTGCTCGAGCTTGTCGGGCTCGGCGCTGGCGAACTCGACGAACTCGAAACCGTCGGTGCCGGCCGGGTTGTCGGTGGTGATATCGGCGGGCGGGGCGTCGTGCGGAAAAGGTCCCATCTGTTCGGTCTCCTTCGGGGCGTTGCCAGCGGGCTCGGGCTACCCGCTAGGTACTTGAAATAACTCGACGATCTACAAGATAAGGGCTCCGGCGCGCACAGACCGTGCTTTGTAGAGACGAAAGCGAGGCCGCCATGCACAGTTCGTGCGACATTTTCCTTGTGAGCGCACAAAAAGATCTCGATTCGTTCGATCTTGCGATTCTGGCCGCCCTGCAGGCGGATGCAAGCTTGACCAATGCAGCGCTGTCCGAGCGGATAAACCTGTCGCCCTCGCAGTGCTCGCGCCGGCGGTCGGCCCTCGAGCAGGCCGGGGTCATCCGGGGCTATCGGGCCGAGCTCGACGCCAAGCGGCTGGGCTACGACATCGAGGCCATCATTCGGGTCACGCTGTCGGCGCACAGCGGCACCACCCACGACGAGTTCGCCGACTTCGTCGCCGGCCTGCCCGAGGTCACCTACGCCTACACCGTCACCGGCGACGCCGACTACATCCTCGCGCTTCGCGTGCGCAGCCTCGAGGAACTCACCGACTTCATTCACCGCCGGCTGCTGCCTCACGCTCAGGTCTCTCAGGTGCGGTCCGACATCGTGCTGCAAACCCTCGTGCGCGACCGCGGGTTTTCCCTCGACGGCGACCAGCGGCGCAGCGCCTGAGCCCGCGCGCATCTTTTTGGCCCCCGCCCACGTTTTTCGGGTAACCCGCCCGGGCGCAGCCGACACTGGATCTCGTGGCCGTGACGGCTCGCTATGTCCAGGACGCCCTGCTCGTCGACCGCTGCCTCGCGGGCGAGCGCGCCGCCGCGCGCGAGCTGTTTCGCGACCAGCACCGCCGGGTGCAGGCGACCCTGTGGCGGGTGATTGGCCACAACCGCGACATGGACGACCTGCTGCAGGACGTGTTCATCGAAGTCTTCAAATCCCTGCGCCGCTATCGCGCCGAAGCCACCCTGGCCACCTGGATCGACCGCATTGCCGCTCGGGTCGCCTACAAGTACCTGCGGGCAAAGAAGCGCCAGCCCGCCGCGCTGGCCGCGGTGCCCGATGAGCTGCCCGACCCGGTCGCCCTGAGCCCGTCGCCGCAACGACACGCCGCGGCCAGGCAACGACTGGCCCACTTCTTCGACGCCGCGGTGGAGCTGCCCCCGGCCGCGCGCATCGCGTTCGTCTTGCACGTGATCGAGGGGCGCCCGCTCGCCGAGGTCGCGAACATCACCGAGGCATCGGTCACCGCGACCAAGGTGCGCGTGTGGCGAGCGCGCAAGCTGCTGGCGCGGCGCGCCCGCCACGATCCGCTGCTGGCCGAGATTCTTGGGGAGAGTGACTCGTGAGCAACGCGCGCTGGGACGACATGCTGCCGGTGGACATCCTCGACGACGAGCGCGTCGATCGCATCGAGCGGGCCGTGATGGCGGAGTTTCGCCCGGCCTCGGCCCACGCCGCCGGGCCCCGGTGGTGGCGGCTGTCCCCGACGGTCGGCGCCGGCCTGGTCGCCGTGGCCGGCCTGATCGCCGTCGGCTTCGTCGCGCTGTTGCCCCGGCCCGACGCGCCGGGGACCCGGGTGAGCGCGGGCGAGGCGCCGGCGTTCGTCGACCTGGGCGACGCCCGCGTGGTCGTGCAGCCGCACAGCTCCGCCATCGTCCGCGGCGGCAGCCTCGCCGACGCGGCGGCGCCGGAGACTCCCGTCGTGGTCGAGCTCGAGCGCGGTCGCGTGCACTGCGACGTCGACCCGGCGGACCAGCGGCGCGGCTTTCGCGTCGTCGCCGGTGAGGTTCGCGTGGACGTCGTGGGCACGGTGTTCGACGTGAGCCGCCGGGACACGAGCGTGGGCGTCGCCGTGGCGCGCGGCAAGGTGCGGGTCACCACCGCCGACGGCGCGGTCGTAGCGGTCGCCGCCGGCGAGCGATGGGGTGCCCTGGTCGCCGCGGCCGAGACCGAGGCCGAGACCGACACCGAGGCCGAACCCGAGACCGAACCCGAGGCCGAGACTGAACCCGAGGCCGAGGCCGAGACCGAACCCGAGGCCGAGGCCGAGACCGAGGCCGAGGCCGAGACCGGGGCCGAGGCCGGGACCGAGGCCGAGGCCGAGGCCGAGACCGAACCCGACGCACGGCGGGCGAGGCGGGCTCGGCAGAGGCGCAACGAGCGGGCGGCCGGCGACACTCGCCGGCAGCCGCGACCGAAGCGCCGCCGCGGCGGTGCAGCCTCGACCTCGCTGGAGGCACCGCCTCGTCATCGACCGCCGGAATCGCCGCTTCTGAAGACCGCGGTGGCAGCCGAGCGTGCCGGCGACATCGACGCCGCGCTGACCGCCTATGGCCATGCCCTGGCGGCGCGCGGAGCCGTCGCCGAGTACGCCCTGTACAGCCTTGCGTATCTCGAGCTCGACCGGCGCCGCTTTGCCCGCGCCGGCCGCGTCGCGCTGGCTTTCGGGCACCGCTTTCCGCGCAGCGCCTACGCCGCCGACGCGGCCTGGCTGCGGCTGGTCGCCCTGGTGGCCGCCAAGTCAGACGCCGCCGCGCGGGCCGCCGCCTTCGACTTCGCCCGCAAGCACCCGACCGATGCGCGGGCCAGCGCCGCGCGCAGCGTGGCAAACGGCGAGTAACCCGCACCGCGGCTGGCGGCACTGACGTGCATGCCCCTGCTGTACCGGCCTCGGCCACCCGCTGCCTCCCGCCCGCTTTCCGTTTCCTTTCTCTCTCTCGGCGCTCTTGTCGCGAGCGCGTGCGCCGCGCTGTGCGCCGCGTCCGCCACCGCGCAAACCGCGCCCGGCGCCAACGTCGACCTGCAGGTCATTCGCGCGCCCGTGGATGCAAGCGGTCCCGGCGCTCTGCTCGGGGTCGACGCCCTCGCCCACGGGGAACTGTCTTTGGGCCTCACCACCGTCTGGAGCCGCCGGCCCCTCGCCCTCGCCGACGGCTACCGGGTGGACCACGTCGTAACGCCGACCCTGGCCGCCGGCCTGGGCCTCGGCCTCGGCCCCCTGCGCGCCCAGCTGGCGCTGTCGGTTCCGTTTCCGCTGGTGAGTGGCCGCGCCGCACCCAACTCGGACGTTCGCGGCCAGGGGCTCGGCGACATCTCCATCGACGTCAAGGTGCCACTGCTCCCCGCGCGGCGGGGCGCTCTCGGAGTCGCGCTGCGGGGGCGGGTCCGCTTGCCAACGGCCACCGCCGACGCCACGTGGAGCGGCGAAGACGGCGTCGGCTGGGAAGGCGGCGCCATTGGCGAAGCCCGGTCCGCCGGGGGCCGCTGGCGCGGCCTCGTCAACCTCGGTCTCCGCATGCGCAGCGGCGATGCCGCGGTCGGCACCATGAACGTGGGCCACAGCGTGCCGCTGAGCGCCGGCATTGGCTACTCGCCGGCTCCCGGCGTCGTCGAGGTGTTCGCCGAAGCCCACGCCGACCTGGCGTTCGACGACCGCGGGCGCCGCCCCTCGGCCGGGCTGGCCGGCCTCAAGGTCTACCTGGCCAGTCGCTCGTACTTGACCCTGGCCGCGGGCGCGCAGCTCGACGGCGACCGCGACCTGCGCGGGCTGGTGTCCATCGTCTTCGAGCCGCGGGCCGGGGCCGCTCGCGGCCGCGTCGACGACGCACCCGACGGCCGCCACACCATGCTCTTTGCACCGCCGCCGCCCGACGCGCACGCGCCGCCCGACGCGGCCGACGCTCCCGAGAAAGACGCGGAAGGGCTGGTCGCCATCGGCGATTCGAGCATCGAGATCCTCGAGAAGATCCACTTCGAATACGACAGCGCGGTCATCCGGCGCGACTCGTATCGCATTCTCGACGCGGTGGCGTTCGCGCTGGCCGACAACCCCGGCCTGCGGCTCGTCGAGATCCGCGGGCACACCGATAGTCGCGGCTCGGCCCGCTACAACCTGGCCCTGTCCGAGCGGCGCGCCCGGGCCGTGCGCACCTATCTCATCGCGGCCGGCGTCGCCCCGACCCGCCTGGCCGCCCGGGGCTTCGGCGAATCGCGCCCCCGGGTTGCCGGCGACCACGAGCGAGCCTGGGCCGCCAACCGCCGGGTCGAGTTCGCCATCGTCGACCGCGCCGACCGGTAGACCGGTCGGCCGCACACCCGGCAGGCTCGCGGCAGACCGCCGGCGTCGATTTCGGCTGCGCTCCCGCCTTCCCCGCGTCCCGAAACGGATACGCTGGCCGGGCATGCTGAGCAACATCTCCGCCGCGCAGCTTTACCGCGGCCACGCCACCGTCGTGAAGCCCGGTGAGTTCGAGCCCAGCGCTCACTTCTACCCGCGGGCACTCAACGCTCAGGTGCACCCCCTGGTCGGGTTCTTCATGCGCATGAACCTCGACCGCATCATCAACCGCTACTGCCACCTCAACCCTCGCGTCGTGCCCGAGCACCTCGACGAGATCCTCCGCTACCAGCCGCGCTTTTTGCGCTGGGCCGGCGCCGACTTGTTTCACGTTACCAACGAAGCCGGCCAGCGCGAGATGGTCGTCATCGAGACCAACTCCTGCCCGTCGGGCAACAAGTCCATGCCCATCATCAACGACGAGCAGGAACAAGGCGGCTACCACACGCTCATGGCCGAGTCGTTCTGGCCGGCGGTGTCCGCGCGGCGAAACCTGCCCAAGGGCGGCCTGGCGGTGCTGTACGACAAGAACGTCATCGAGAACTCGGGCTACGCCGCGGCGCTCGCCGACGTGAGCGGCGAAGACGTCTACCTGGTGCCGTTTGCCCGCACGCTGCCGCCGAACGAAGACGGCTCGCCGGGCGAGCGCGCCTTTCGCTGGACCGAGGGCGTGCTGCACGTACGCGATGAACAAGGCGAGTGGCGGCCGATACGGGCGGCCATGCGCTACGTGACCCAGGCTCCCTGGGACCGAATTCCGGTGCATACCAAAACCATGGTGTTCAACCCGGTCATTGGCTGCCTGGCCGGCGGGCGCAACAAGCTCGTCGCCGCCAAGGCCTACGACCTGTACAACGCCGACCTAATCCGGGCGGGCCTCGAGATTCGCACGCCCGAGACCATTCGCGACATTCGCAAAGAAGAGGTCCCGCTGTGGGTGCAGCGCTTCGGCGGCTACGCCGTCGTCAAGGTGCCCTACGCCAACGCCGGTCAGGGCGTCTACACCATCACCAACGACGCCGAGCTCAACCGCTTCATCGAGACCGAGTCGCGCTACTCGCGCTACATCGTGCAGAGCCTCATCGGCAACCACCGGTGGAGCTCCATGAGTCGACGCGGGCGCATGTATCACGTGGGCACGATGCCCAACAAACGCGGCGAAATCTTCGTCGCCGACCTGCGCATGATGGTGTGCTCGACCGGGTTCGGTTTTCGCCCGGTCGCCGTCTACGCCCGGCGGGCCCGGCGGGCCCTGGTCAATCACCTGGTCACCGGAACGTCGTGGGATGTGCTTGGCACGAACCTGTCGCACAAGCGCGAAGACGGCGGCTGGGACTCCGACGCCGACCGCCTGATGCTCATGGACCGGCGCGACTTCAACCTGCTCGGTCTGGGCCTCGACGATTTGATCGAGGGATTCGTGCAAACCGTCCTGTCGATCATCGCCATCGACCGACTGGCGTACACGCTCATCACCAAGAAGGGCACCCTGCGCCGCAAGCTGTTTCGGTCCCTCAACGACGACCCCGCCCTTCTCGACGAGCTCTACGCGTGATTCCCCGGGTAACCGATCTGAACCTGTCCGACCTCGAGCGCGAGGAGACCCACAAGCTGTGGGTCGAGCTGGTGCGCGACGGCCTCGGCCGCGCAACCTCGGTGCCGGTGCTCGTCGCTCGAGGCGCTCACAAAGGCCCGGTCGTCGGCATCACGGCGGCGGTCCACGGCAACGAGCTCAACGGCATTCCGGTCATTCACCGGCTGTTTCGCAACCTGCCCCCCGCCGAGTTGCGCGGCACGGTGGTCGCGGTGCCGGTGGTCAACGTGCCCGGGTATTTGCGCGAACAGCGGCTGTTCTCCGACGAAGCCGACCTCAACAGGCTGTTTCCGGGACGAGCCAACGGCAACGACTCTCAGGTCTACGCCCACCGCTTCGTCGACCGCATCGTTTCCAAGCTCGACTACTTGATCGATCTGCACACCGCGAGCTTTGGCCGGGTCAACTCGCTGTACGTCCGGGCGGACATGCGCCACGACATCACCGCGACCATGGCGCGGCTCATCGGCCCGCAGATCATCGTGCACAACGAGGGCACCGACGGCACGCTTCGGTCGGCCGCCGACGACCTGGGCATCCACTCCATCACCGTCGAGGTCGGCGACCCGCAGCGCTTTCAGCGGGGGCTCATTCGCGCGTCGCGGCGCGGCATTCAGGCGGTGCTCGACCACCTCGACATGTTCGAGCACGAAGGAAACGAAGACGACGGCGACGACACCGTCGAGTGCGCGCGCAGCTACTGGATCTACACCGACACCGGCGGCACCCTGGTCGTGTCGCCCGGCGTCGCCGACCGGGTCGAAAAGGGTCAGACCATCGCCACGCTCACCGACATTTTCGGTCAGGTCGTGCGCGAGTACACGGCCCCCGAAGACGGCGTGGTCGTCGGCAAGAGCACCAACCCGGTCGCCTACTCGGGCGCACGCATCCTTCACCTCGGCGTCGAGGGCACCGTCGCGCCGGGCTGAGAACGACTACTCGACCTCGATGCGGCACTCCGCGCTACAGCCGTCGCCGGGCTCGGTGTTGCCGTCGTCGCACTGCTCGTCGTTGCCCGGCTGCAAGACGCCGTCGCCGCAGCGAGCGCCGAGCTGCTGGCAGCCCGGCGCGCAGGCCGACGCGTTGCCGCCGACGTTGATGCCGTCGTCGCAAATTTCGCCGAACTCCTCCTGCACGATGCCGTCGCCGCAGTAGGGCTCGAGGGTGCAGGTGGCCGAACAACCGCCGTAGTCCGAGCCGTCGCCGGAACCGTTGTCGGCTCCTTCGTCGCAAACTTCGCGCGAACTGACCTCGCCGTCGCCGCACTCGTCGGTGCACACCGACGGCGCCTGGTTGAAGTTGGTCAGCGTGAGCCGGTACTGCGACCGGGTCAAATGGCGCTCGGCCTGAAAGACCACGGCTTCGTAGACCTTGCCCACCTCGAGACCGTGGGTGCCGGCGATCTCTGACAGGGTCACCGAGCCGTCCTCGCGGCCGTGCACGCCGCCGATGTCCACGGCGAGCCGGTTGTTGATGAACACCCACACGTCGTCGTCGCCCGAGAAGGCCAGGGTCTCGGTGCCCTCGTACTCGAACCAAAAGCGCACTTCGCTGGTGAAGTAGAAGTTCACCTGGCCGGCGCCGTTGCCGTCGCTATGCAGGATCTCGCACGGCGAACCGGTGCAATCCTCGACGTCCCAGCCAAAGCCGGTCGCCGGGTAAAACGAGTCGAAGTCGATCAGGTAGGCCCCACCACCCTGGCTGCCCAGGGTCAGGGTCTGCGCGATGGTCTTGTTCCACGACGGGTTTGACCGGTACCAGAGCGCAAAGCTATCGGCCGACGAAACCTGGCCGCTGGTGGTCGTCCAGACCGGCTTGCCGTCGCTGTCGAGCAGCTCCTCGACCACACCGGTCTCGAGGCCGCCGTTAAAGCACTCGAAGTCGGGATGCCCGAACGGAGCCACCGCCCCGGCCTCGCCCTCTTCGAGGCGGGCGCCGGGGCCGCACGAGGGCACGAAGTCGCGAATGGTGACCGGCACGACCGCCTCGGGCGGGTCGGGCAGCTCGACCTCTTCGCACTCGAAGCCAACTTCGACATCGCAGATTGCGGTGCAGCCGTCGCCCGAGACGGTGTTGCCGTCGTCGCAGCCCTCGCCGGGCTGGACCACCGAATCGCCGCACACGGCGGCGCAGACGCCGTCGGTGCAGTCCGGCTCGGCCTTGCAAAACGGCGTGCAGCCGTCGCCGACCTGCTGGTTCTGATCGTCGCACTCCTCGGTGCCCTCGACCTGGCCGTCGCCGCACACGGTTTCCTCGCACTCGGCGCCAGCGGTCGGGCATTTGTACCCCTCTTCGAGCTGGCAGTTCGGGCTGCAGCCATCGTCGGCGTCGGTGTTGCCGTCGTCGCAGGCCTCGAAGCCCGCGAGAATGCCGTCGCCACACTCGGCCGCCACGCACGCGGTTCCCGCTACGGGGCACGACCAGCCGTCTTCGAGCTGGCAGTCGCCGTCACAGCCGTCGCCAGCACCGGCGTCGCCGTCGTCGCACTGCTCGTCGCCCTCGATGCGGCCGTTGCCGCAAATCACCACCTGCACGCACGGCTCGCCCGGCACCGGGCAGGCGTAGGCCGGGTCGCGCACGCACTCGTTGTTGCAGCCGTTGTCCGGGTCGGTGTCGCCGTCATCGCACTCTTCATCGGCGTCGAGCTCGCCGTTGGGGCACGTTTCGTCGCCGTCCCCATCGCCGTCGCCGTCGCCAGCCGTCCCGGTGGTATCGGTATCAGTGTCGCCGGTGCTATCGCCGCTGGTATCGCTGGTCGGGTCGCCGGTGGTGTCGTCGGAGATCCCTACTTCGCCTCCGCAGGCCGTAAGCCAGGCCAGCAGAGCAAGACAAGCCAATTTGTGCACGACCACCAGTCTAGAGAGGCCGGGATCGCCTCGCAAGGTGTTCAAATTCTTGAGCTGTCGCACGTTGTAAGGCGGCTTCACGTGTGTTTTTGACTGGCTCGGGATGGACTACCGCAGTCCCCGATCAGGTGGGTCCCCCCCCCACCCCGCACCATAGTCCCCCGCCGTAACCACTCGACTCCAAACGCGTTTCGAAGCGACGGAGGGCGCCATTTCGCGGATCGAGGCTTGCAACCCAGATGTACCCAAGGGCCAGCCACGACATGAAAGCCAGTATCGCCTCCGTCTCGCTACTCGCCGCCTCTCTCGCCGCGGGCTGCTCCCCGGGCAGTCTCAACACCGCGAGCACCGACCCCCAGTGCTTGCGGCGCGGGGCGATACCGCTGGCTTCCGACGTCGCGCGCTCGATCGCGGCGCTCCCCGCCGCTCATGTCGTGGCCAACACGGGCGGCGGAGCGCCGACGTTCGTGCGCGGGTACCTCGGCCTGGCTGACCACGGGCCGATGGACGGCGCCCTCGTCGAGGGCGCCCTGCCCGCGGTCGCGCGCGCCTTTCGGATCGACGCCGCCGACCTCGCGCCGACCCGCACCATGACCGACGCGGACGGCAAGACGCACACGTTCTTCGACCAGACCATCCACGGACTGCGCGTCATCAACGGCGACTTCGGCGTTCACGTGAACGCGCGGGGCGTCATCTACGCGGCCCACGGGCTGCCCCGGTTCAACTCGGCGCCGCCCCCGCAGCCGACCATCTTGAGCGACCGGGTGCGCGACGTGCTGGGCGCGACGCTGGGCGACCGCGCGCTCACCAGTCAAGAGCTGGCCTACATGCTCGATGGCGACCGCGAAGAGCTGCTGCTCGTCTACGAAACCCGCATCGACGGCGCAACGCCTCTCGACAGCGACTGGGTCTGGCTCGACGCCCACACCGGCGAGGTCGTCGCCACGGAACCGGTGGCCCAGACCGCCCTCGACCGCCGCATTCACGACGTGGCGGGCGGCACCGGAATTCCCGGGCCGCTGGTCATGACCGAGGGCGACGGCCCCAACGCCGACCGCATCGTGCAGGGCAACTACAACGAGATCGGCCGGGCGTACGAGTGCTACCAGGCGCTCTTTAACCGCGACTCCTGGGACGGCCTCGGCCGCACGATCGTGTCGTCGGTCAACTGGGGAACCGGCCAGCAGGCGGCCAACGCGTTCTTCGACGGCAGCCAGATTGCCTTTGGCTCGGGCGACGGCCAGCTGTTTCGCAACCTCGGCGACTCGTTCGACGTCGTGGTCCACGAGCTCGGCCACGGCGTGATTCAGGAGACCGCCGGCCTCATCTATCGGAACGAGTCCGGCGCCCTGAACGAGGCGTTCGCCGACATCTTTCAGGCCGTGTGTCAGGCCCGGACGGCCGGCGCGGTTACCGAGGAAACCTGGATGGTCGGCGAGGACGTGTTCACCCCGGGCACCCAGGGCGACGCCCTGCGCTACATGAACGCCCCGGAGCGCGACGGGATTTCCCACGACCTGTACCCGGGCTACCAGGGCGAGGAGAACAACGGCGGCGTCCACATGAACTCGGGCATCGCGAACCTGACCTTCAAACTGCTCACCGAGGGCGGAACCCACCCCTCGTTCAAGACGCCGACCCTCATTCGCAGGGGCATCGGCATCGAGGCGGCCGGACAGATCTTCTACCGGGCCCTGTCGACGTACATGAACGCCTCGACCAACTTCGAGGGCGCCAGGGTTGCCACGGTCATGGCGGCCAACGACCTCTACGGCGCCCACACCGGCGAGCTCGTCCACCTGGCGTGGGACACCGTCGCCGTGCCGGGCGCGAGCTCCCGGACTCCGCTGCTGCCTCCGCTCGAGCCCAACATCCTGCCGCTCACCCGTGGCCAGGCCGTCCCGAATCTCGGCGCCGCCGCGGGAGACGCCCTGATCTTTTCCATTCAAGTCCCGCCGCAGGCCACCAACCTGAGCTTCGAAATCACGGGTAGCGCGGGCGCCACCGGCGACGCCGACCTCTACGTCAGGCGAGCCTCGGTGCCGACCAGCTCTCAGTACGACCGGGCGCCGTTGCTCGACGGCAGCGAGGAACGCGCCGAGTACGAGACGCCCCAACCCGACACCTACTACGTGGCTGTCCACGCGTTCGACGCGTTCAGCGGCGTGACCCTCGAGGCCAACTACTACCTGCCCGGCGAGGAAATCCCCGCCGACGACTGCGACTGAGCCCCGCGCGAACCCGACGCCAACAGCCGGCTGCCCCTGCGGTAGCCGGCTTCTTTTTTCGACATCGCGTGAGCAACGTTGTTTTCGGCAACCGGGGTGTTCAGGAGAACGACGAACCCCGGTCGCTCCCCGGTCTGCGCCACCCAACCGGCCCGGGACGCAAGTCCTTTGAACAACTACTCCACCGGTTGTACGAAGCGACATTCCGCCGGTGGTGAAGTAGGCGCGCATACGTCCCGGCGCAGCTCGCGCCGCCTCTCGAGCATGGTCCGCGACTTGCGTAGTGGCTGGGCAACCGTTCCCCCGAACGTACGAGAGGCGAATCAGCATGAAGACCCAGAATCCGAAATCACCCTCCCTCGATTCCCTGTACCGGGCGGCGCAGAGCCGGCGTCGCCGGCAGTCGATTAGCCGCTCGGTGGCGGTCGCGGGCGCCGGCCTCGCGGGTGCCGGCAGCGCGGCGGGCTGCGCCGTCGACATGGAGGCCCCGGGCGACATTCAGTCGCTCGAGCAGGCCGACTGGGTACAGGACGAAGGCCAGCGCAACACCGAGATGGTGTCATTCCTCGATGAGTTCTGGTCGGTCTGCAACAACCCGTACACGCGAACCGGCTGCGGCAGCGTCGATATCTTCGTCAAGGTGCGCGTCAAGCCCGTGCCCAACGCCGACCTCAACGCCAAAGAGGTCGGCATCGTGTACCGCAATCCGTACGACTACACGGACCGCACGGCCTTCGGCAGCTACTTCACCACCTACGACAACGGCGACGAGGAGTGGCACGTGAAGGTTAGCGTTCCCACGTGGCGCGACTTCTTCGTGTTCAACGCCTTCTACCGCGACGGCGCCTTCAACACCTGGTACGACGACAACCAGGGTGAGTTCCACGTCGTCAACGACGGCCCGGCGACCCAGGTCGTGCGCGTGCAGCGATACGCCAGCACCGCCAAGATCATCAACGGCCGACTGCAGGGCACCCTGCAGGTCCGCGTGGCCGACCTCGACTTCGACAAGCGCCTGCTCCTGCGCGGCACCTGCGACGGCTGGGCCAGCTTCGTCGACTTCGCCAGCTCGGCCGGCGCGCCCGGCACCAAGAACGCGTGGATGTGGAAGTCCGACAGCTACGGAACCGAGATCTGGGAGATCGACCTGGACATCGCCTGTCCGTCGGGCCGCTTCGAGTACGCGGTGCGCTACGACCACGGCGTGATCAACGACGCTCTGCTCTACCAGTTCTGGGACAACAACTTCTCCCGCAACTACGTCATCGAAGAAGAGATCATCGAGTTCACCGAGTCCGACGAAACCGAGGCCGGGGCGGCGCTATGACCGACGTGGCGACCGACCTGCACGGGCACACCGTGTTCTCGGACGGCCGCTGGACTCCCGAGGGCTACGTTCGCTATCGCGCCGAGCTCGGCTACGAGGTCATCGCGGTGACGGACCACGACCTGCTCGGCGGCGTGCCTCGCGCCGCCGCCGAGGCCCGCCGCTGCGGCGTCGTGCTCGTTCCCGGCATGGAAGTCACGTCGTTCGTGGGCTTTGGGACCGATGCCGCCGAGCAGGTTCACATCCTGGCCTACTTTCCGCCAGACTTTCTGGACGACGGCCGACTGGACCAGACGTTTCTCGCCGAGCGAGGTCGGCGCGTGCGTCGGCGGTGGCGCGAGTTCGTACTCGACTGGGTGAGCAAGCTGTCGGCCTACGACCGCGACATGCTCGACGGCGACAACGAGCTGCCCCGACTGCCCGAAGAGGAGTTTCCGGCGCTCCAGAGCACCATCAACCGCATCGCCGAGCGGCACCCGCTGGCCTACGACCCGTTCCGGCGTCACCACATCGGCTTTTGGGAAAACGACGCCGAGCTGTTCGGCTGGACTCCGGAAGAGGCGATCGACGCAATCCGCGCCGACGGCGCCCTGGACATCGTCGCTCACCCGGTGCGCATTCGCGACAAGCCGCGCATGGACCAGGTGCTCGACTACGCGAGTGGTCTGGAGGTCTACACCTCCAGGCACAAGGCATCGGTGGCGGCAGGCTTTCGGCGGTACGCCGACGAGCACAGCAAACACTGGACCGCTTCGAGCGACGACCACGGCCACGGCAAGTACATCGCGCCGCCGTGCGGCACGCCGCGACGAACCATCGAGCGCATGGGAGTGCGCCTGGCCGAAGCGCGAGCGGCTCGGGCGAGCTGAGAGCCAGCGACGATCGTGAGGGACACCAGGCACCGAGTTGTCATGCGCGCCCGGCCTCCGTGGCCGGGCGCCAGCCTGGAAGTGCGCGGCGAGTTTTCGCACTGGAGCTTTACCCGCGAGCCCATGACGTCCGGGCCGGACGGCTGGTGCGAAGCGGAGCTCGCGCTGAGTGCCGGTGTCTACGAATACAAGTTTCGCGCCGGCGAAGATGCGTGGCTCCTCGACCCGCACAACCCGCGGACGCGCTGGCGCGGCGCCGCCCGCAACAGCGTGCTGGTGGTCGGCGGAACCGACGAACCGGTTCTGCACGCGCCGACGCGGCCGGACGTGTTCGTCGAAGACGACGGCCGACTATGCGTGCGCGCCGCTCTGCGCAAGGGCAGCGGCAACCGCCTCACGCTGTTGTGGAGCGAGGGCTCGACCCGATGCCGCACCGAGATGCGGGCCGTCGGGAGCGAGCGCGAACACGACCTGTTCGAAGTCCACGTGCCCGGCAGCGGCCGGCGGGTCACGTACTGGTTCGAGCTCGCCGACGGTCGCCTGGTGGGCGCGTCCGGTGCCGCGGGTCAGGGCCTGGTGGTCGACGTGGCCCGCGCGACGCCGGCAGCCCCCGACTGGTGGCGAGACGCCATCGTGTACTCGGTGTTCGTCGACCGCTTTCGCCCCGGCAACACGGGCGGCGCCTGGCGCGACGCGAGCCGAAGCGACCGGGACTGGCGCGCCGGCGGCGACCTGATCGGAGTGCGCGAGGCCCTCCCCTACCTCGCCGATCTCGGCGTGAACACCCTGCACCTGACGCCGATCTGCGCGGCGGGCTCGGTGCATCGGTACGACGCCGTGGACCCGCGGCGCACCGCCGACGAACTGGGCGGCGACTCGGCCCTGGTCGAGCTGCTCGCCCACGCCCACCGCCGCGACATCCGGGTGATCGTGGACGTTGCTCTCACCCACGTGCACCGGGATTTCTTCGCGTTTCGCGACGTCCGCGAGCGAGGGCCCGCGTCGCGCTACTGGCCGTGGTTCTTTGGCTACCGCTTTCCGTTCGGCGAGGGCGACCGCCCCGGCTACGAGCACTACCAAAAGGGCGAGTGGCACCTGCCGCTGTTGCGCACCACAGAGCCCGAAGTGCAGGACTATCTCGTCGGCACGTTCGAGCACTGGGCCGACATGGGCGTCGACGGATTTCGCCTGGACGCGGCCGCCGACGTGCCGCGCGACCTCGTCGCCAGCATTGGCCGCGCGGTGCGCGCGCGCAATCCCAAAGCCGCGCTGTTCGCCGAGATCATCCCGGAGCACGGCGAACAATGGACCCGCGACGGCGTTCACGCGGCCACCGACTTTGCCAGCCAGGAGGTTCTGCTCGACTGGCTGGTCCGCGACAAGCGAACCGCCACTGACGCCTCGGCCGAGCTCGAGCGGCGCCGATTTCGCAGCGGCGGCCCCGGCTGGACTCGCCTGGCGCTGTGCGCCACCCACGATCAGCCCCGCCTGGCCACGCGCTGCGACGACGCGCGCGACGCCAGGCTCGGCCTGTTGCACACCCTGCTGCGCGCGCCGGTTCCGCTGCTGTACTACGGGGACGAGGTCGGCTTGCGGTCGACGGAACCGGATCGGGAGTTCGAAGACGCCTGGCCGGACCGGGCCCCCATGCCGTGGCGGCCCGAACGCTGGGATGCGCAAACCCTCGCCGTGGCCCGCAAGGCCATCGCCCTGCGCAAAGAACACGACGCCCTGCGCCGCGGCGACGACGTGCCCTTCGACACCGGACACCCCAACGTCGTCGGCTGGCGGCGCCAGACCGGCCACGCCGCGGGTCGCGGCGTCATCGACGTGCTGCTCCACCGCGGTCAAACGGAGGCGACGGTCGCCCTGCAGCCCGGCGACGGCGCCACGTCGTTGCTCACCCTCGGGGACGTTCGGCTCCAGGCCGGCCAGGTCACGCTCGGCCCAAAAGCCGCGGTGGTCATCGACCGCCGGCCGCCGACGACCGAGCTTGGCCTGACGCTCCGGAGCCACAACGCCGCCCTGGCCGCCCACGCCTACGAACGCGGCGACGCGGTGGTCCCGGCCCTGCCCGCGCGGCTCTACATCACGATCACCGAGGCGTGCAACCTGCGCTGCCGGCACTGCATCACCGAGGCGCCGGCCCTGACTCGCTCCGGGCGAGCGCGCACCATCGCCCCGTGGGTCATCGATGCCCTCGGCCCGGCCCTGGCCGCGGCTGACTACATCGGCTTTGTTCACGGCGGCGAGTCCCTCGTATCGCGCCGGCTCTTCGACGTGCTCGCCGCCGTCGACCGAGCCCGGGCGAGCACGCCGGGACGGCCCGACATTCACCTGGTGAGCAACGGCATGCTGCTCGACGCCGAGATGACCGAGCGACTCATCGACCGAGGCGTCAACAGCATCATGGTCTCCATCGACGGAGCCACTCCCGAGACCAACGACCGCATCCGCGTGGCCGGCAAGCTCACGCGCGTGTGCGCCAACATCTCGGCTGCCCTGGCGGTGCGCGAGCGGCGCGGCGCCGACCTGCGCATCGGCATTTCGTCGGTGATCGGCGCGAGCAATCTCGCCGAGGTCGAGTCGATCGCCCGCCTGGCGGCGTCGCTGGGCGTCGACTGGCTGAAGCTGGAAGAGACCTACGCCGTCAACGGCTTTGCCCGGGGCGAGGCGGTCGACCCGCGAGCCCCAGCGCTACGGCGGGCTGTCGACCGCGCCCGGCGGGTCTGCGAGGCCGACGGCCTGGTGTTCGTGGACCACGTCGCCCCGCCGACCGGTTGTGGTTGCCAGGCCGAGGGTGACGACAGCCTGCGGGCATTTCGCACCGCTGACGACTTCGCCAACCGGGCCCGGTTTTCCGCCTGCCGGGCCGCGTGGGAACAAGCCTGCGTCGACCCAGACGGCACCGTCCGGCCCGTCGATTACGCCCGGGAACCCGCCGGATCGCTGCTAGACGCCCCGTTTGAGGACCTTTGGAACGCCCCCTCCATCGTCGCAGCGCGTCACAGGCTGATCGCGGAGTCTGCCGCCGACGAGCGCCGGCGCTGTGTCGAGTCGGGATTCGGCAGGCTGGACGAAACGGTCTGTTAGCGTCCGACAGGCGTCGATCCGGCCCCGGGAGCCGAGCGCCAGACAACCGTTCGGGCTAGGCTTGCTGTCTAAACCGCAGGTTGTTGCCCCCGATGTTCCCGAACCACGTCGTTTGTCTCGTTGCCGCCGTTTTGGTCGCCGGTTGTTCCAGCAAACCCAACCGCGATAGCGACGTGGTTCCGGCGGCCAGCGCTGGTTCCGAGCGCGCCGCAGAGGTCGATACCTCGGCGGACCGAATCACCATCACCTCCCTGGAGACCGAGCCGGGACTGTCGGGGCTGGCCTTTGACGCCGCCGGCGCGTTGTGGGCGGTAGCCGAGCGCGGCGGAGCGTTGGTGTCGGTCATGCCCGGCGAGCCGCGGGCGCGCACGCAGCGCAAAGTCATCGGCATTCCCGAGGGGCTCGACCTCGAGTCCGTCGACTTTCTCGACGACGGTCGCGTGGTCTTCGGCACTGAGTCCGACGACGACGACCGCGAGGCCGACATTCTCCTGTTCGCGGACATCGACGGCGACGAGGTCCGGGTCACCGACACGCTCGCGATGTCCTACAAGGCCTGGGACCAGGCCTGTGAAGGAAACCAGGGCATCGAGGCGGTGTGCGCCGCCAGCGGTCGCGTCGTCGCCCTGGGCGAGTCGCAACTGCCCGTCACCGAGCAGCGGCAGGCGCCACTCGGCGTCTACGACCTCGCCGCCAAGACCTGGTCGACGTATCGGCTCGCCCTCACGAGCGACCGGGGCAAGATCGCCGGCGCCACGTGCCGCGCCACCCCCGGCGGCCTCGAGATCCTGGCCCTCGAGCGCCATTTCGGCGTCCGGCGCGTGCTGCGCTGGACGGTCCCCCTGGAGGCGGCGGCCAAGCGCAACGACGCGCCCATCCGCCCCGAGATCGCCTACGACTTCACCGAACTGTCCGAAGACAACCCCGAGGGCATCGACTGGCTCCCCGACGGCAAGCTCGTGGTCGTTACCGACAACCAGTCCGGCAGAGTCGTCAAAGGCGACGGCAAGCTTCTGGTTCTCAACGTAGAGAACTAGACATGCTCGCCGAGGCGGCGTCCATGACGAACTGCTCGATGCACGCGACCTCCTCGGCGGACAGCGGCGAGCCGATGGGCATTTGACTGCCGCAGGAAGGCTCGGGGCCGAGTTTGTCGAGCAGCAGGCTGGCCAATGGGTTGGCGCTGTCGATCAGCAGCGCGTTGTTGCAGAAGCTGGTGCCTTCGACGTCGACCAGCCGCTCGGCGATGCCGGGAGTCTCGAAGTCGACGAGAGCCGCCGGCGCCTGGGACGAATGGCAGCCCGGGCCCGTGCAGCGCTCCAGAAACAGCGCCGGCGGATCGCATTCGAAGTCGCCGTCGCCATCACCGGCGGTGCTATCCGCGCCCGTTGCGGTCATGAAGTCGTCGGGGTTTTCCAGTTCGCCGGCGCACCCCACCGACGACAAGGCGAGGACCAGGCTCAAGACAACGCAGCGCACCCCCGAATGCTACCAGTACGGCGCGACGACCCGCGTGTAGGTGTTTCGAGCGCATAGGACCAGATGTTCCGTTGGTCGGCCGCCGCGAACCAAGGCTGCCGCACGTTGGCGCGCATCCGGTGGGCCGGCGCGTTACGCTCCCGGTGGTGACACCAGACGTCGACTCGAAGAACGCGGGCCGCCGCCGTGGGCGCGGAAGTTCCGCCTTGTTCGCGTGCGCCGCCTTCGTGATGCTCGCAGTCGGCGGGCCGGGGGTGGCCCTGGCCGATGCCTCCGTCGCCATCGACGTGCAAAACGCCAACAAGCCCGTACTGCGCGCCATTGAAAAGGCGCTCACCGAGCGGGGCGTTGCCGTCGATGCCGCCGGCGGCGTGACCCTCCAGGGCAAGGTCGAGGCTCGCCCAAAGCGGTATCGCCTGACCCTGAAGGTTCTGTCCGCCGATGGCGCAGAGCGAGGCCGCCACCGCTTTCGCGGCCGCAGCGAACGCGCCCTCGCGCGCAACATTCGAAAGCAACTTTGGAATCGGCTGGGCGACGCCATCGACGGCGACGGCGATCCGGCCGGCATCGCGGCGGCGTCCGCGGCTCCCGCCGATACCGACGACGTTCCCGCCTCTGCCAACGACGACGGCGACGACGGCGGCGACGACAACAACGGCGACGACGCCCCCGAGCGGGACAAGACCGTCACCGCCGCCGACGCCCGAGCCGGCGATGAAGACGAACCCGCCGCGGCGCAAGTGCCGCCGGCGAGACCACCCGCGCGCGCCGCCGCCTCGAGACCGCGAACGCCCCCGCGCGGCGCCCGCTCGCCCCCGGACCTGTCGGGCCGTCCGGACTCGGAGGAGGGCGACCCGGGCGCGGGCGACGCGATCCGCTTTCGCATCGGCGCCGGCGTGTACAGCCGCACCTTCGAATACCGCGACGATCTATTTTCCCAGCTCAACGGCTACGAACTGGGCGCCGCAGCACTGCTCGCGGTCCGCGGGGAGTGGTACCCGGGCAAGCATCTCGGTAGCCGAGGCTTTGCGTCGCTCATTGGCGTCGGCTTCGAGTACGAAACGCCACTCGCGCTCGACAGCGATGGCGTCGGCTCCGACGCGTTTCCAACCCGCGCCTTCGCCTGGCGCGCCTCGGCGATGCTGCACCTGCCCGCGGGCGGCTGGGATCTGGGCGTCGAGGCCGGCTACGGAGTGCGATCGTTTTCCATCGACGACAGCGACAGCGGCATGCCGCGCCCTGAGATTCCCAACGTCGACTACGACCAGCTGGTCTTCGGCGGCCACGTGCGAACCCCGGCCATCGGCGGCAAGCTCGGCATCGAGCTTCGGGGCGGCTACAACCTGGTGCTGGATACGGGCGAGATCGGCAGCGCGAGCTGGTTCCCCAACAGCGACGCGATGGGCGCCTTCGGCGAGCTGACGTTGGAGTGGTCCCTGGGGGACACCGTCGCCGTGTACGGCGCCGCCATGTTCTTGCAACAGGGCTTCTCCTTGAACCCCGAGCCTGGCGACGCGCGAGTCGCCGGCGGTGCCACCGACCGCTATCTCTCCGGAACGATCGGCCTGCGCTACGCCGGTCGATGACGCGAACCGCTGTTTGGCGGGCGCCAGCGCAGGCCGGGCTCCCGTCCGAGGACCGCAGGCGCTACCATCGCGCAATGCCCGACGAGCTGAGCGCCGAGGAAACCAGGCGCATGCGGGATGCGCTCCTGGCGCTCGATCGGAACTTGCGCGAGGCACTGGCCGCTTCGACCGAAGGCAGCAAGCCCGTGGATCTCGACGAGCCGATCGGTCGACTGTCGCGGATGGAAGCGATTCAGCAAAAGGAGATGGCCTCGGCCAACCGCGCGACGCAGCAGGCGCGCCTGCGCCAGGTCGCCGCCGCGCCCCCCCGCCTCGACGACGGCGACTACGGTCTGTGCGTTGCGTGCGAAGAGCCCATCGGGACCAAGCGCCTCGCGGCCCGACCGGAAACGCCTTTGTGTCTCGGCTGCCAGGCCGCGCGCGAGTAGCGCCTCAGCGCCAGCTCGGTGGCAGCAGGTACTGAATGCCGCGCGTCTCCATGAGGAGCAGCGCGTAGTACAGCGCCGCGTACGCGGCGCCGTAAAACAGCAACAGCCCGACGAAGCCACCCTCGCGCGCGGAGCTGCGATGCGCCACGCGCAGCACCCCGTTGAGCCACGGAATGAGCTTGCCGGCGGCGATGGCGAAGCCAATGCCGAACATGGCGAGTACCACCGCGGCCCTCATGTAGGGATCCGCGATGACCTGCCGCACCTTGTAGATCGCGATCTCCTCGAGAACCACGACGACCGTGAGCACCAGGGGCAGCAGGGCGAGGATGTGAACCCGAGCTCGTGCCACCACCGCGTTGTACTCCATTTCGCGACCGCGGCGCGAAAGGGAGAGCAATCGGAGGCGCCCTGCGCGGATTGGGTACACACCGCGACACCGGCACGGCTCTGTTAATCGTACAAGGTACGGCACCCTCGCCATGTAGAGGCCGAAAATCAGGGGTCTATTGGCGAAGCAGGAAAAAAGGAGTGTCGAAAAGCGGAGCCGCGCCGATCCACGTTTCGAGACAAGACGATGCCCCGATACAACGCACTCTTTTCCGTCCTGGTCCCCGCCCTGCTCGCCGCTCCCGCCGTCCAGGCGGACGAGCAGCTCACGGCGAAAAACCTTCGCCACACGACCGGCCACCTGGCGCGCAACGCGGTCGCGCCCCGCGCCGTGAAGATCGTGAGCACGCCCTGGCAGCTGCCCGCGCGCGACTACGAGGCCGAAGAGGTGTGGGTCGACGAAGGCGTGCTCGAAGAGCAGGAACACGCGGAGCTGCTGGCCGCTCTTTCGGCCGAGGGTGTCGCCCCCGAGATCCTCGCCGCGTCGGCCGCGGCGAGCGACGACGACATTGTGGTCGCGCCGACGCCAGCGTCCCCGGTCGGGGATGCCCTGGCGCTGGCGGCTGCCGGCATTCAGTACGCCCCCGCCGGGATTCGCATTCGTCACCGCTGGCACCCACAGCTCAACACCGTCGTCGAGCTGCTCGAGGCAAACCCCACCGCCCGCATCGAGTTGATCGGACATGCGGACAACACCGGTGACGAAGCGCACAACCAGGCCCTCTCGGTCCGGCGCGCCCAACACTTTCGTCGTCACCTGGTCGAGCGTGGCGTCGATGGAGATCGCATCTCGGTGACCGGCGTCGGCTCCAGCCAGCCGGCGGCCGATAACGCCACTCCCGAGGGCCGGGCCAGCAACCGGCGCGTCGAGATTCGCCTCGCGGACTAACTCGGCGCGGTGTAGGCGTGTGAGGTGGCTGAGAACAAATCGTCCACTCCCGTGTCCTGGCCCCTCGCTCCGTGCCCGACTAGCTGATAACAACAAACAGGAGGAGGTCTCGGAAGACATGAAAAAACTCGTTTACGCAGTGTGCATCGGTTCGCTACTTGCCCTGGGGGCGTGCAAAGGCGGCGGCGGCGGTAGCAAGTGCGAGCAGGCCATCACCAAGGCCATGAACATGGCGATGGAAATGGCCGGTGCCATGGGCGCGATGGCGGGCGACGCGGCCAAGGTCGAAGAAGCCAAGAAGCAGATGAAGGCCGAGATGGACAAGAAGATGCCCGAAGCCATCAAGAAGTGCGAAGAAGCCATCAAGGGCAACCCCGAGGCCGAGAAGGCTCTCGACTGCATCATCGGCGCAAGCGACATGGAAGCCATGTCGAAGTGCGACGACAGTGCGCTCAAGAACTTGATGTAGCGCGACTCTTTCGCTCTACGCAGATGACGGGAGCCCCGCACGCTCGTGCGGGGCTCTTTTTCGTTTCGGCTCTCGTCAGACGTTGCAACCGGAGCCCGCGTTTTGCCTCAAGCGGCTGGCAGGGCTTCTTCGTCCTCGCCGGTCAGGTCGATCTTGCGCCAGGCGCCGTTGCGAAAACGCAATGCGAACACGGCGGCGAGAATGGCCGTGTACGCGACCAGCCACAGCATCGCTGCGACATAGCCACCGTCGTAGGAACGAACGTGAAAGTAGGCCCCGGGCGCAAAAAATCCCCAGGCCACGCAAAGGCGCGCCCACATGGTGAACGACGTGTCCCCCGCCGCCCGCAGCGTCTCGCTGGTCGTGAGAGTGACCGAGTCGAACAGCTGCCAGGCAGCGCTGATGGCCAGCATGACGGCGCCGAGCTCGACCATCGTGGTGTCGGCCGAGTCGGGCTGAAACTGCGACATGAGCAAGGTGGGGAGCAACAGGTACGCCAGCCCCACCAGGCCCTGCCAGGTCGCCGTGACCGCCATGGTCGTCTTGAGAATGGCCGGAACGTCGTCTCGGCGCCCGGAGCCGATGGCCTGCCCGGCCAGGATGGCCCCCGACGAACTCAAGCCGAATGCCGGCATGAACGACACCGAGTTGATGTTGATGACCACCATCATCGCGGCGAGCACCGTCGTGCCCAGGTCGGCGACGATGACGTTGAGAAACACGATGAACGCGGCGAACTCGAGGAACCAGTTGAAGCCGTTCGGCACGCCGAAGCGAAGCAGTCGCTTGATTTCACCCAGCTGCAGCGGCCCCGCCTCGTCGCGGCTCGATCGCACGTGCATCGCGAACACGACGGCCAAAAACGCGAAGCCGGACCAGCTCGCCACGACACTCGCCCACGCCGCGCCCTCCACGCCCATGGCGGGCGCGCCGAGGTTGCCGAAGATCAGCACCCAGTTGAGGAAGACGTTGACCACCATGGCGAGCACACCGGCGATCATCTGCAGCCTGGTGTTGCCGAGTCCGCCGAACCAGTTGCCGAGCGCTTCCGTGCCGATGAAGCCGCCGAGCGCAAACATGCGAATCGTCAGATACGACGTCATCAGACCGCGCACGTCGGGCTCGAAAGGAAGCAGCGACAGCAGCGGCCCAATCAACGGCGTCGAGGCCACGGCCGCGACGACCACCGCGGCCGTGACCATCAGGCCGTACCAGGCGTAGCGACGCGCCGCGCCCACCTCGCCGCGAGCGGACAGCTGAGCGGCGAAGCTTTGCACCATGAAGGCGACGCCCATCGGCACGATGACGAGCGCGTACGCATTCATGGCGCCGGTGGTCACCGCCGCCACCGGCGCTTCACCGAGTGGCGCGGTCATGAGCGCGTCGCTGGCGCCAATCACGGCTTGCGACGACCGGGCGACCACCATGGGCCAGGCCAGCACCGCCAGTTCGCGGAGTCGATTCGATGAGGGGGGCGACAAGGGCGTCGAACTGTACCCGAAATGTCGATAGGGGCAACGCGCCCACCTGTCCCGACACGAAAAGCCTCCGGGAGCCGCGAAATCCCACGAGCGAGGGCACAGGTAGGTTGTTATGTTTGTGAGGGGGATTGATGGTCGCGCGGCGTGTACTCATTCCGGCCGCCGTGTTCACGGCGTTCGCGGCAGTCCTGGTCGCCTCGTTCGCCGTTGTCTCGCACCAGACCCGCGAGCAACAGCGCGAAAAACCGTACGCGGCTGCGGCCCAGTCGGCGCTTCGCCTGCGCGACTTCGTCAAGAGCCGCCTGCTCGCCCTCGAAACTCTCGTCCCTCAGATCGAAGCGGGACGGCTGCGCGACCGCGCAAGCTTCGGCTCCGCTGCGGCGGCGCTCTACGACGGCTTTCCCGGGTTTCACGCCATCAACTGGACCTCGCCCGACGGCGTCCTCCAGTGGGTCAACCCGCCGGGCCCAAACGCCGCCGCGCAGGGCAAGAGCGTGTTCGAGCACGCGCAAGCCGGCCCCTTTGCCCGACAGGCGGCGGCCGGAACCGACCTGGTGTTGACCGGCCCGGTGGTTCTCTTCCAGGGCATGCCGGGCGTGGTCGCCTACGTTCCCGTGCGCGAAGACGGAAGCCTGCTCGGACTGGTCAACGGCGTCTTCTCGGTCGAGGAGATGGTCCAGGCCGCGTTCGACCGCGGCCTTCTCGACGACTACGAGCTCCGTATCGCCGACGGCAGCCGCGAGCTCTACTCGTCGGCCGGCTTTAGAGGAGCCGTCGACGACGAGCGCACCGTTGGGCAGGCGTCGATCGCCATCGCCGGCCGGCAGTGGCAGCTCGAGCTCGTCCCCAGCGATGCCTTCTGGGCATCCGCCAGCCACAGCCACAGCCCGCTGTTCCTGCTGAGTCTCGTGCTCGCCGCCGGCCTGGCGCTGTTCGTCGCGGTCGCTCTCGCGGCACAACGCAAAAGCCGCAGCGCGGCGCGCGCGCGGGCGCAGCTGGCGGAGCTCGTGAACGCCAGCATCGACCCCATGGCTCTGCTCGAGCCCGACGGGCGCTTTCGCTACATGAACCGCTCGGCGCGGGCACTGGCCGGCCTCGGCGCCGATGACCTGCCCCCGCGCGCCCTCGACATCCTGTCCGACGAAAGCCGCGACCAGCTCAACTACATTCGCAAGGGACTGCGGGAAAACGGCCATTGGGAGGGCGAGGTCGATCTGGCGCTGGCGGTCGACGCGCCGCCCGTGCCGGTGTACGCGCGGGCGTTCGTGATTCCCGCACCGGATGCCCAGAGCAAGTCGCTCGTCGGGCTCACCTGTCTGGACCTGCGCGACCAAAAGCGCCTGCAGCTCGAGCTGCAGCACGCCAACAAGATGGAATCGGTCGGACGGCTCGCCGGCGGCGTCGCTCACGACTTCAACAACCTTCTCACGGCCATGACGTCGTACGCGACGCTGCTTCGCTGCAGCGACGAGCTGCCCGCGTCGCTTACCCCCGACGTCGACGAGATCCTCGCGACCGCGCAGCGCGGTGCCAGCCTGACCCGGCAGCTGCTCACCTTTGCCCGCAAGGAAACCAGCGAGCCCACCGAGGTCGATGTAGGCGGCCTGCTGCGCGGAATGAAACGACTCATGCGCCGAGTCCTGCGCGCGGACATTCGGCTCAACCTGAACGTGTCTCAAGCCACCGGGACGTGCTTCATCGACGCCACCCAGTTCGAACAGGCCATCCTCAACCTGTGCATCAACTCCATCGACGCCATGCCGCGTGGCGGTGAACTCACCGTCTCGGCGGAGCGTTGCTCGCACGACGGCGAAGACAGTTGCTGCGTGATCGTGCGCGACACCGGCGTCGGCATGTCGCAGGACGTCGCCGAGAAAGTCTTCGACCCGTTCTTCACGACCAAACCCGTGGGCAAGGGGACGGGCCTCGGCCTGTCCAGCGTCTACGGACTCGTGACCGGCGCCGGCGGGACGGTGACTCTCGACACCGAGCTAGGAGTTGGGACGGCGTTCACCATTCGCCTGCCGCGCACCGGCAACGGCCGGGCCTCGACGGAAAACATCGTCACCCCGGTGCCGACGCTCGGCCCCGTGGCCCACGACGACGACCACAAGCCCAGGGTGCTGCTGGTCGAGGACGAAAAGTCGGTGCGCCGGGCCAGCCGGAAGATTCTCGAGCGCGGCGGCCTGGAGGTGGTCGCCGTGTCCGACGGCGTGGAAGCAATGAATCACCTCGCCGAGGACAAGCGCGACTTCGACCTCATCGTCAGCGACGTCGTCATGCCGCGCATGGGCGGGCTCGAGCTCGTCGAGCGGCTTCGCGACGCCGGCGTCACCATTCCGGTGCTTTTGTGCTCGGGCTACAACGATCAGGACCTGCGGTCCGACCTGCTCGACCGCCTGGGCTGTGAACGTCTCGAAAAGCCGTTTCCGCCGTCGGAGCTCCTCGAACGAGCCGAGCGACTCATCACGGGCCCGGGCGGGTCCAGGATGAGCCGAGCAAATCCAGCAACTTAAAGGGGCATTGGCCCGCTGCCGCGCTGTGGCATACTGCGCCGCCCACTGAGCGCGGAGATGTTCCCATCGACTGGTTGCTGAAAGACCCGATCGTCCTGTTGATCCCGGTGTTCTCCGCCGTGGTCGGCTGGGCGACCAACGTCATCGCGGTGAAGATGATGTTCGCGCCGCTGGAGTTCATCGGCGTGCGCCCGTTTCTCGGCTGGCAGGGAATCATCCCCGCCAACGCCAAGAGCCTGGCGCGAAAGTCGACGGAGATCATCACCGAAAAGCTGATCAACCTCCGCGACCTGTTCGAAAACTTCGATCCCGCGCAGTTCGCCGGTGAAAACCTGAATCACGCGCTCGACGAACTCACCGACGAGATCATCGGCGAGATTGGCGGAACTCACGCCGCGCCGGGCACGTGGGAAACCATGCCCGAGCCTGTGAAGCAACAGGTTCGCGGCATGCTGCGCGCCGAGATCCAGCAGGTCGCCACCGACATCCTCGAAGAGTTCGGCGACAACATCGAGGACATTCTCGACCTCAAGCGCGCCGTGCTCGAGGCGGTCGACCGCGACCGCAAGATCATCGGCGACATGTTCGAGCAAACGGGCGCCGAAGAATTCAGCTTCATCAAGCGTTCGGGCGCGTACTTCGGCCTGATGTTCGGCCTGTTTCAGCTCGGCGCCTGGATCGCCTACCCCCGCTGGTGGATTCTGCCGTTCTTCGGCTTTTTCGTCGGCTACGCGACCAACTGGCTGGCCCTCAAGCTCATCTTCGAGCCGGCCGAGCCGGTCAAGGTCGGGCCGTTCACGTTTCACGGCCTGTTTCACAAGCGGCAGCACGAGGTCGCCGAATCGTTCGCCAAGCTGGTTTCGACCGACGTTCTCAACGCCGAGAACCTCGTACTCGTCATGACCACCGGAGAAGCGGGCGACAGGCTGTACGGTATCGTGGAGAAACACATCGGGGCGATGCTGGACAAATACAGCAAGAACCCCATGACGGCTGCCATGGTGCCCGCCGACAAGTGGCCCGAGATCCGCGCCGAGATCTTTGGCCGCCTGCGCCAGGACATGCCCAAGCCAGGTGGTTTCCTGCACGTTTTCACGGCCCGGGCCATCGATGTGTACGGCGAGCTGTTCGACCGCATGACCGCCCTGGACTCGCGCAGCTTCGAAGGCATCCTGCGGCCCGCGTTCCAAAAAGACGAATGGAAACTCATCATCGCCGGGGCCGCCCTCGGCTTTGGCGCCGGCGTGCTCCAGGTGCTCTACGTCTTCGGCGACATGCTCACCGCCTGACCCAAGCCGGCTGATAGAGACCACTCGACAACGAGGTCCTGCGCGGCCGGGCCTCGCCTGGCCGCCCCGCAGGGCTCGAGGGTCTGCCAAACGATAGAAAGAATGGCCGCGGCCGACCTTGCGGCCGCCCCGGGAGGCGTTCGTGGAAACACGCAAAAACTGCCTCGAACGGTTTCGCGCGGCCCGAGAGCCCGGCTATACACGCGCCGGGCCTGCCGACAAACGCGCTGCGCCCGAGAAAGGAAACCATGCGTCGTTTACTTAGAACGGTAGCGCTGGTTGTCGCGGGGGCGGCGGCTAGCACCACGGTGGCTCACGCCCAGAGCAAGACTCCAGAGTTTTCGTACGGCAAGGCCGAGGACGCCAAGGTCGAAGAGGAAGGCAAAGACGTCGTCTACAAGGCGTCGGCCCAGGCCGGATTCATCCTCACGACCGGCAACTCGGAAACCGTCACCTTGTCCGGTTCGGCCAAGGCCTCGCGCAAGGCCGGCAACAACCGGCTCGCCCTCGAGGCCAACGGCGCGTTCGCCCGCTCGACGATCTTCGTGGTCGAGGACGACAACGGCGACGGCGTGCTGCAGGAAGACGAGATCGACCAGATCGATCAAACGACGACCCAGGCGTGGGAGTTCCGCGCCCGCTACGATCGCTTCTTCGGCGGCGAGAAAAACTCGGGCTACGTGCTCGGCAGCATCGGCGCCAACGAGCCTGCCGGTAAAGAGCTCATCGGTCGCGGCCAGGTCGGTTACAGCCGCCAGCTCTACAAGGACGACAAGCACGAAATCGTCGGCGAAGGCGGTTACGACTTCACCTACGAAGACCTCATCGACGAAGACGGCATCTCGATTCACTCGGCCCGGCTGTTCGCCGGCTACACGGGCAAACTGAGCGACGACACGAGCTTCGAAAGTCAGCTCGAGGCGCTGCTCAACCTCAACTCGGTCGAGACCAGCGTGCAGGATGCCGGCCCCCTCGAGGACACGCGCCTCAACGCCCGGGCGGCCCTCAAGACCAAGCTGTTCGAGGACATCAGCTTTCAGGCGTCGTTCACCCTGCTGTACGACGCCGCTCCGGCGCCGCGCAACTACTCCATCCCGTTCGCGGACGGCGTGTCGGACCAGGCGGATGCCGTCGACACCGTCACGGACATGAGCATCATCGTCAACTTCCTCTAAGGAGACACGCCATGGATTTCCTCTCGCCCGAGAATCTCAAAGCGATGTTCGACACGTACGTGGTGCCGTTCGCCATTAATCTGGTGCTGGCGGCCCTCGTCTTCTTCTTTGGGCGCATCGTCGCCCGCGTCATCGTGCGCCTGGTCGACAAGCTGCTCAATCGGGCCAACGTCGACGAGTCCCTGCGCAAGTTCCTCGGCGACGTCATCTACTCGGCCCTGCTGGTCGTCGTCGTGATCGCCGCCCTCGAGCGACTCGGCGTCAAGACCACGGCCGCGGTCGCGGTCCTCGGTGCCGCCGGCCTCGCCATCGGCCTGGCGCTTCAGGGCTCCCTGGGCAACTTCGCGTCCGGCGTTATGATCGTCGGCTTTCGCCCGTACTCGGTGGGAGACGTCGTAAGCGTCGCGGGCCTGACCGGCAAGGTCGAGGCGGTGAAGATCTTCAACACCGTGCTGATGACCCCGGACAACCGCCGCATCATCGTGCCCAACGGCTCGATTACCAGCGGCCCCATCGAGAACATCACCGCCATGCCGACCCGGCGCATCGACCTGGTCTTCGGCATCGGCTACGGCGACGACATCGACAAGGCGCGCGAGATCATCAACAAGGTGCTTGCGGCCGAGACGCGACTGCTTCCCGATCCGGAGCCGCAGGTCGCGGTGGCCGAACTCGCCGACAGCAGCGTGAACTTCGTGGTTCGCCCGTGGGTCAAGACCGAGGATTACTGGGGCGCTCGCTTCGACCTCATCGAAACGATGAAAAAGGAGTTCGACGCCAACGGTATTTCGATTCCGTTCCCGCAGCAGGACGTCCACATGCACCAGGTGGCCGCCTAGCCAGCGCAACGTCATCTCGACCAACCGGCCGGCGAGCGCTCCCCGCTCGCCGGTCTTTTTTTGGCCTTGAATCGGTGCCGGCAGGTGCGCGACAAACGCCCGGACATGTCCGACGCCGACAACTGGTACGACGAGGTCTTCGAGGGGCGGATTCGCCTGGGGCTGAAGGTCTCGCAGATGCTCCATACCGAGCGCAGCGAGTTTCAGCAGATCGATGTGTTCGACAGCGAGGCCATGGGGCGGACTCTCGCCCTCGATGGCGTCCTTCAGACCAGCGAGGTGGACGAGCGCTTCTATCACGAGATGCTGGTCCACCCGGCGCTGTGCACGGCTCCCAGCATTCGCCGGGTGCTGGTGATTGGCGGCGGCGACGGCGGCACCGCGCGGGAAGTACTGCGCCATCGGGAGGTCGAGTATTGCCGCATGGTCGAGATCGACCGACGGGTGGTCGAGCTGTCCCGCCAATACCTGCCGACCATCGGCACGGCCTGGGACGACCCGAGACTCGACCTGGTGTTCGGCGACGGGGTCGCCCACGTCACGTCCGAGGACGTCGAGCCCTACGACGTGGTGATTCTCGACGGCAGCGACCCGGTTGGCCCCTCGCTGGGTCTTTTCGGGCGCGACTTCTACGCCGGCGTGGCCAGGGTGCTGGCGCCCAACGGCGTGTTCGCCCTGCAGAGCGAGTCGCCGTTCTTGATGGAGCGCACGTTCACCGCCATTCAAGCCGCGCTGCCCGAGTTCTTCCCTCGCTCGGCACCGTATCTCGGCTGGGTGCCCCTGTACGGAACCGGCATGTGGAGCTGGACACTGGCGGGGCCCACGTTGGACCACCAGAATCTGCACGAGTCGCGTATCGAAGCGATTGCGGACGGTTGCCGGGTTTACAGCGCCGAAATCCACCGGGCTTGTTTTGCCCTGCCGCCGCTCGTGCGCGCCATGTTGCCCTAGGGGGGTTTGCAGCCGGCGAAACTCCGGGGAATAACCGCGGGCCGAGGTATGATTGCCTACGGCAGGCCTTGTCTCGCTCGCTTTCCATAGTCTTCGTCGCGGCCCTCACCGGGCTCGCCCTGACGATGCTGCCCGGCGCCGCCTCGGCCGACGACGAATGCCTCGAGCTGGTATCGATGCCCGCCGTGGCCTGTTCGACTGCGACCGGCGTGCCTCTCTGCGAGTCGGCCGCGTTGATGTCGCTCGCGGACGTTACTGCCGAAACCCTCATCTCGACGCCTCAGGGCCTCGTATCCATCAAGGCGCCCATCTCCGAAGCGATCGCTTTGAGCGGCGACCTGGACACGATTCGGTTCTGCCCGCCGGGGTCGGTTCTGCGCGGCGACTCGTGCCACGTTCGGCCCCTTCACGAAGCGCCTCCCGACCAGGGCGGCGGCGCCGTCGCCCCCACCCTCGATCCCTGGCTTCTCCACACCCTCGACTCGAACGCCCCCGACCGGGGACGACCGCTGCCCACCCTCGCGGGACGCCAGGTCGTTCACCCCGGATTCGGCCGCGCCATCGACCGGCCGCCGCGGCCGCGCGCTGCGTAAGCCCGGCGGGCTTACACGGCACTGTGTTCGTTTCGAGTCCTTGACTGGCTCCGCGCCGTGGTGCGCGCGAGCCGACCACTCCCGTGCGCGATCAGTTCGCCCGCATGAACGCGGCGTTGCGCCCCGGGAACACTGGAGAACATCCCAATGAAATACGTTTCCTTCGTTTTGCTGGCCGTCGCCTCGGCCGCTCTTTCGTCCGCCTGCCAGCCCGTGGAGGCCAGCGGCAAGCCCGGCGAGTCCCACAAAGAAATCCTCGCCCGGCTCGACAGCATCGACGCGCGGCTCGCCAACCTGGAAAAGCGCGGTCCCGCCGCCGGAAACCGCGGCCGTCCCGCGGTCGACCCCAACGCCGTTCACGCGATTCCGGTAACCCCGTCCGACACCCGCCGCGGGGCCGAGCACGCCAAGGTAACCATCGTCGAGGCCTCGGAGTTTGCCTGCCCGTTCTGCGCGCGATTGGCTCCGGTCATGTCGGAGGTGGTCGATGCGTACCCGAACGACGTGAGGCTCGTGTTCAAGCAGTTCGTGGTTCATCCGCAAACAGCGACCCGGCCGGCCCTGGCGTCGTGCGCCGCGCAGAAGCAAGGCAAGTTCGGCGACTTCGAAAAGGCGCTGTGGGATGCGGCCTGGGGTGAGCCGGTCGGCCGCCTCGACAAGTCGCAGCTCGGCGACGACGCCCTGGTTGCCATCGCCAAGGGCGCTGGTCTCGACGGCGACAAGCTGCGGGCCGACATGGACAGTGCGGAGTGCAAGCAACTGCTCACGCGCAACCGGCAAGAGGTTGCCAAGGCCGGCGGCCGCGGTACGCCGACCGTCTGGATCAACGGCAAGCTGTACACGGGCCAGCGAACCCTCGAGGGCTTCAAGAAGGTCGTCGACGCCGAAATCGAGAAGGCCAACAAGGCCATCTCTGGGGGCGTTGAGCTGAAGGACTACTACGCGCACGTGACCAAACAGAAGAAGTAGGCGTCACGTCTGACCGACAGACCAGGCGGGGCCCCCACAAGGGAGCCCCGCCGTTTCGTTTCGGGCCGCCGGCCGAGCGCGATGGGCCCGGCGGCAGCGAAGCCGCTCAACTCGTCGCCAGCGACTAGACCTCGATGGAGCCCCGCAAATACGAAACGGCCTGGCCGCGAATGTGGGTGCGCTCGCCGACGAGCTGGCAGTAGACCACCCCGCCCCGCGACGAAATCTGCCGGCCCACCAGCTCGCTCTTTCCGAGGCGCTCGGCCCAGTACGGCACGAGCGCGCAGTGGGCTGACCCCGTGACCGGATCCTCATCGACGCCAAAGCCCGGAGCGAAAAAGCGCGACACAAAGTCGGTACCGGGCTCGCTGCCGACGGCGGTCGCAATGACCGGGCCATCGGCTCGAGCCAGGGCGCGCATATCGGGAGCCAGACCGGCGACTTCGTCGGCCGAGTCCAGCAAGACCAGGTAGTCGCGACCGGTAGCCCAGACCTCGACGGGCGAGACGCCGATTCCGTCGACAACGGCAGCGGGAGCATCGCAGGGCGTCAGGCTCTTGGTCGGAAAGTCGAGCGTGTAGAACGAACCGGCGCGGGTCACCGGCAGCGGGCCGCTGCGCGAGTGAAACACGACCCGCTCAGCGCCATCGGTGAGTTCGGTGCACACCACGTGCGCCGCCGCGACGGTGGCGTGGCCGCATAGGTCGACTTCGGTCGCCGGCGTAAACCAGCGAAGGTCGTACTCGGGCGTACCGCTGTCGCCGGGCGGCCGTTCGACGACGAACGCCGTTTCCGACAGGTTGTTCTCGGCGGCGATGGCCTGCAGCAGGCTGTCTTCGAGCCACCCCTGAAGGGGGCACACTGCCGCGGGATTTCCCGCGAACAAGCGCTCGGCGAACGCGTCGACCACGAAAATCGGGGTTGTCATCTCGCCCCGGTTATCGCCCATTCTCCGGCCGCAACAAACAGGCTACGCTCTCCCATCGTGGTTGTTTGCCCCGGATGTAAGCGCGAAATCGGCACGACGCGGCCGAGCTGCATCTACTGCGGCCACGACGTCTCCGCGCTGCGCTCCCAGTCCGGCACCGATGCCGGCCTGTCGGCAAACTCGGGCGCTACAAGCGCGTGGGCGGTCGTCATCGAGCCGGATGTCGACCGCGAGGACCGCGATGCCGCCGCCTTGGGCGACGCCCTCGGGCTCAGTGCCTTCGAAACCCAGCAGCTCATGCGCCGGCCCGTGCCCTACGCCGTCGACTGCCGCGACCAGGCGCAGGCGCGCGCCCTGGCCGACCAGATCGAGACATGTGGCTTCGACGCGGTCACGTATCCGCAGAGCGACATCAACGAGGTGCCGCCAGCTCGAATCGTCCACGCCGTGACCGTGCTGGACGCGCATTCCGGCCTGGACCAATCGCCCTACCGCGCGGGAGCCGGGCCCAGGCGCATGATTCTGACGGCCCGCGGGGGCGAACAGTTCGAGGTCTCAGCCCTGGAGCTGCGGCTTGTCGCCGTGGGTGAGCTGCGTATTCGCAGACGCCGACCGGGCTTTAGCCTCGGCGGCGCCTACCGCGCCGCGCGCGAGCTTCAGCGCGTACTCGATCGGCCGCTCGGTGAGGGCGTCACGACGACCGATCGACGCATGCTGGTGGACCTGTACTGGGAGCCTCCGGGGGGCGCCATCACGCCGCTGCGCATCGCTTCGAACACGACCACGGTCGCCGGGCTCGGCGTGCGCAACTACGAACGCACAGCGGGCATTGGCAGGTTGCTGGTCTGGCTGCAGCGAGCCGCGTCCTCTTTGCCCGTCGACCAGGCCCACAAGTTCGACTCCCAGCGGCGCGGCAGTCGCTCGCACCGGTTTTCGTCGAACGATATGCAGCGCTGGGACCGCTGGTCGGCGCGAGCGTGGGTCATGACCCGCGCCAGGCAGAACGCCGGTCGCGGAAGCGGTCGGATGCGCAGGGTCACGGCGGCGACCGCGGCCCCACGCAGGCCGGCGTAACCCCCTGAACCTATTCGACGCAAAGTGGCACGTTGCCTGCTTAGTTATGCGCTCATGCGCCGACTCATCGCAGGCCTCGCCGTTCTCGCCGTTCCAACCGTGGCAGCCCCGGCGCATGCGCATCTGCACATGGACGAACCGGTCAATCGCTACGGCGACGTACAGAAGCAACCGCCGTGCGGCATGGCCGATGGTCCGCCGTCGGACACGGTCACCGTGTACGAGCCGGGCGAGACCATTACCGTTCGCTTTCGCGAAACCATCAACCACCCGAGCCACTACCGGATCAGCTTTTCGCCCAACGGCGACCAGGACTTCGTCGACCCCGCGACCATGGACGAGCTGTACTCCAACCAGTACGTCCTGCTCGACGGCATTCCCGACGTCGAGGACCCCAACTACGCCGTTGAGGTAACGCTGCCGAACGTCGAGTGTGAGACCTGCGTGCTGCAGGTCATCCAGGTTATGTACGACAAGCCGCCGTACACCATCCCGGGCAACGACCTCTACTACAACTGCTCCGACATCGCCCTGCGCGTCGGCGGCGCCCCCGACGAAGAGCCGGCCCCGCCGGCCCCGGACGAGCCGGACGAGCCCGGCGACGATACCGACGACGAGCCGGCCGCTCCTCCGACCGCCGCCCCCCAGATCGGCGCCAGCTGCGCGGCAGTCAATGCCCCCATCGGCGGCGGCTCTGTCGCCCTTCTGCTCCTTGCCGCGGTGGGCCTTTTCGGCCGGCGACGCCCCCGCTCGTGACGAAATCGCTGCACTTTCAGCGACGCGACGCGCAATCTGATCGCCCGATCGCCCGCGACTGGCCACGAATGCGGTAGTTGCAGCGGCGCGAGGCGTGCAATGGTCCGCGGGCATGAAGCTGGAACGCATCCTCGTTGCCACCGACTTCTCAGACTTCGCCCGCACGGCCGTCGATCAGGCGGCCGCGGCGGCCCGGGGCGCCGACGCCGAGCTGGTAGTCGTCTACGCCTTCGACGCCACGCCAACGTCGTCCTACGCGGTGGCGGATCAGGGCGCCACCTCCGCGGCCATCGACGAATGGCTGGCGGACGAGCGCGCGCGCCGTCAAAAGGCCCTTGCCGGACTGGAGCAAGAGCTGGTCGATAGCGGCGTGCGAGCCCGCGCGGTGTTCGCCGAAGGGTTTGCCGACGACGTCATCATCGAACAAAGCGAGGCGGTAAACGCGAGCCTGGTGGTGCTCGGGTCCCACGGTCGCACCGGCGTGTCGCGGTGGCTGCTGGGCAGCGTCGCCGAACACGTGACCCGGCGCTCGGCAGTGCCCGTGCTCATCGCCCGCGGCTCGGCGGGCCCGTTTCGCAAACTGCTGGTCCCCACCGACTTCACCCCGTTCGCGCGCCGCGCTCTCGACGCCGCCATCGCCATCGCCGCGCCGGACGCCGCCCTCGACGTCGTCCACTTCTGGCAGGACCCGCTGACGTCACCCATCTACTTCGAGGCCCCGCCCACGCCCGAAACCGTGGCCGTCACCGTCAGCGAAGCAATCGAGGCATCGGTCCGCGAACGCGGCGACGCTCTCATTGCCGAACTCGGCGCCCTCGACGGCAACCGTACGGCGTCGTTCGACTGCCGCCCCGATACCGCCCGGCACGGCATCGAGGAAGCGCTCGGCGCCGGCGAGTACGACCTGGTCGTCATGGGCAGCCACGGGCGCCGCGGGCTCAAGCGGTTCTTCCTCGGCAGCGTCGCCGAGACGATCTTGCGCCACGCGACCTGCTCGGTGCTCATCGCGCACAGCGAGCCGTAAACGACCATCGGGCGGCGACGCCCCGGCCCGGTTGCCGGATGTGCTTCAGCGGGCGCGGCGCCGATTGACGTCGGCCAGGACCCGCGTGACCCGGTCGAGAGTGTCGAACTCGTCGAAGGCGTAGCGCATCTTGCGGCGCCAGTTGTCGCGCTCGTAGCTGGTGCCCGGCACGTTCTGCGGATCGCTCTCGAGCCACAGGTCTTCGAGGGTCACCAGCGTCAACCACGCGTCGCTCGATGCGAGCTCGGCGAGGATTCCCTCGACCACCGCCTGGTCGTCTTCGCCCGCCCCCGCGCTTTCGCGGGTGCGCAGGTAGTCGACGAGCGCTTTTCGAACCTGGTCGCGCCCGGCGCGCTCGGCGAAGGCCGCCGCGTCGTCGATAAGCCCTAGCTCGATGCGGTCGTCCGTGTCTTTGCTCTGCCAAAAGCCCGCGAACGTCGGCGTGTCGTGGGTGTTGATGCTGGCCACCGTGCCCGGGGCGGGCGGTCCCACCGCCGCGCTGGCATCGCTGGACAGGGCAAACTGCGCAACGTGCATCCCGTGCAGCCCGTGCGCGGTCATCTGTTCGCGCACCTGGTCGGGCACCGTTCCGAGGTCTTCGCCAACCACGACGCAGCGGTTGCGATGCGATTCGATAGAAACGATCGCGTAGAGTTCGTTTTGCGGGTAGTGCACGTACACGCCCTCTTTGGCGCCGTAGCCTCGAGGGACCCAGTAGAGGCGAAACAAGCCCATGACGTGGTCGATGCGCAAAACGCCCGCGTGCTCGCAGTGGGCGCGAATCGAGTCGCGCAGGTAGGCGTGTCCCTGGGCTCGGCTTCGCTCGGGGTGAAGCGCGGGCACGCCCCAATCCTGCCCACCGATGAACAGGGCATCCGGGGGCGCCCCGATCGTCGCGCCGTCGACGAACAGCGCTTGCTCGCGCCACGCGTCGTAGCCCGACGGATGCACGCCGACCGGCAGGTCGAGGTACAGGCCCATGTCGCGCTCGCGAGCCAACGCACCCAGGGCCGCGAGCTGTTGCCCGGCGGCGAACTGAACGTACACGTGGTAGCGATATCGGTCCTGATCGACATCCGCGGCGGCGAGCGCCCCGTCGCGGGCGGCCTCGGGCCAGCGGGTCCAGTCCGCTCCCCGCTGTTCACCGAAGGCGCGAAATCGCGCGTAGTCCGCGACATCGGGGCGCTCGGCGACGAAGCGATCGATGGCTTCCCGGCGCGGCGAGTCGGTCGCAAACGCCGCCCTGGCGCACAGCTCGAGCACCGCGCGGCGGTGCGCCATCAAACCGCGGTAGTCGACCCGATCCGCGTCGGCGAGCACCCGGCTGGCAAAGCCGAACGCATCGGACGCGAGAAGCTCGCGCGCCTCGGCGGAGCGCTCGAGCTCAGGAAGCTCGCCGATATCGACGAAGAGCTCGTTCCAAAAGCGCTTGCTGACCGGCGCGTAGGGCGAGTAATCGCAGGGTTCGTCGAGATACGTCGATAGCAGCGGCAGGGTGCCAACCACCCTCCCGCCCCGGTCGGCGACCCAGCCGAGCAGCGCGCGCAGGTCGGTAAAGTCCGCGCCGCCAAAGCGGTCGCTGCGCGCGCTTCGCAGCGCGTACAGCGGCGCGAACGCGCCCCAGCGCCGGGCACCGGGTTCGTCGTCGAAGCACGTCCAGGGCGCCGACAGAACATGCGTGGTGCACGGTTGCCCATCCACCTCGAGCTCGACCCGGTGATAGCCAACCGGAAACTGCTCGTCGATGGCCAGTCGGCGCTGTTGATAGGCGGCGCCGTCGACTTCGGATTGGTCGACCGTTTCCAGGTCGCACAGGCGACCGCTCAGTTCGAGGCGATGGCCGTCTTCGAACACCACGGCGCCGGCGTAGGGCGCCTCGTGGCGGACCGCCTCGTGGCGAATCAACAGGTGCACGCCCTTGCCGTCCCACGACACCACGCACGGCTCGACGGTGCGCAGCCAGATCTGCTTGTGACGCTCGCGCAGCGCCGCGTCGGCCGCCGCTTCGACATCTGCATCCGCGTCGAGCGACGCGCCCAGCTCGCGGAGAATGAACGCGAGTGCCTCGGGGTCCGCGACCTTTTCGTCGCCAAAAGCGGTCCAGTACTCGGGGGCGACACCGTACGCCTCGGCGAGTCGGCGCAGGCTGTGGGGCAGAGCTGTCACGGCACGCGAGAGTGCCACAAGCGACGGGCGGGACAACCCGACTTTTCCCAAGAGCGACCGGCAAGTGGACTTGCTTCACCCTCAGCCTGGTCGCAGCGTTGCTTTAATCAACGCCACACAACGGATCGCGACCGGTGCAGCGGAACCCGAGGGGCCCCGGTCCGGCAACGCCCTCCCCCGACTCGGTCTCGCCACCGGCGACTTCGAGGTCTGCGCCGGCCCCGTGCGGCGCAAAGTAGAAGTTGTACGTGGCGAGCGTGCCGACCTCCGAGCGCGGAAAGCGAATGCGCGCCAGCTCCGCCTCGATGCACTCGGCGGTGCGAAAGTCGCGAAGCTTGCGAACATCGGCCCACGACACCGACCCGTCGGCGGCGATGGCGAACTCCGACTCGACCCAGCCCGCCATCAACGGGTTGTTGCGCAAGCCGCGCCGGTAGCAGAGTTCAATGGCCGACCGGCGGGCAAAGATCCGGCGCGCAACGAGGCGGCTATCGAGGGGCTCTGCGAATCGGGCCCCGCCGACCAGGGCCTTGGTGCGGGTGCGCTTGTCCGGCGCGGCGCGCAGCTGCTCGAGCCGCTGCAGCTTGTCCCCGAGGTCTCGCTCGACGGCGCGGATGGCGCGCTCTTTCGAACGCAGGTCGCCAAGCTCGCGCACGAGCGCGTCGATTTCGCCGCGCAACGCCGCCGCCTCGCCCTGCGCCGACTCGAACTGGCCAAGCGCCGCCGACTCGCGCTGTTCGGCCGCGCGCCGCGCCTGGGCCTCGGCGTCGAACCGGTCGTAGCCAAACCAGCCGAGGGCGGCCACCGCGACCGCCACGACCGGCGAGAACCACCAGGGTGGACGGCGCTGCACCGACGGCGCCAGGCCGCTGGCCAGCGCATCCAAAAGACTCGCGAGGGACGGATGCCGATCCTCGGGCCGCGGCGCAAGTCCGCGCACCAGCAAGGGGTGCAGCCACGCCGGCACCGAGCTGCCCTCGGGCACCGGCAAAAGCTCGGCGTCGAGCGACGCACCGCCAGCCAGGCGCGCGGCGGTGCCCGCGCGAAAAGGGGGCACGCCGTAGAGCGCGGCGAACAGCGCCGCGCAAAAACCAAACTGATCGGCAGCGGCGCCCACGGGCCCGCCGCGAAACTGCTCCGGCGCCATGAACCGCGGGGTACCGAGAACCGCACCGGTCTGGGTGAGGCGTTCGCTGGCTGTCGCCTCGCGAGGCGCCGCGCCCTCGCCGGTCTCGGCGACCTCGACTCGCGCGAGCCCAAAGTCCATCACCCGGACGCGCCCGGACTTGCAAACCATCACGTTGTCGGGCTTGAAATCGCGATGCACGATGCCGCGCTCGTGGGCCGCGGCCAGGCCACGGCCCGCGGCCACGAACGTGTCGACGACGTCGCGCCAGCGACGGGGCCACAGCAGCCACTCGGTCAACGTGCAGCCGTCGATGTGCTCCATGGCGATGTAGACCTGCTCGGCAACCGTGCCCACGTCGTACACGGCAACGGCGTTGGGATGGGCGAGTTTGGCCGCGGCCTGCGCCTCGCGCACCAATCGCTCGGTCGCGTCGGGACCGCCGGCCGCCCGGTCGCGAATGAACTTGAGCGCGACCCGGCGATCCAGCCTCGGGTCGTACGCGGCGTACACCATTCCCATGCCGCCCACGCCGAGACACTCGAGAATGACGTACCGGGCCACCTTGTCTCCGGCGCGCAAAAGCCCCGGCGCCGGCGCCGGTACAGCCGCCGGCGCGCGAGGGCGCTCCGGCACCGTGGTTTGCGCGTCGCTCGAGTCCGCCGGTTCGACAGCGGCGAGCTCCGTGGCCGCGATCGCGCCGACATCGCCCCCGATCGACAGCGCTCGCGCCAGCGCCGCCACCAACTTGCGGCACCCAGAGCACTCGGCGATGTGGGTCTCGACCCGACGCGCTTCGGGAGCGGGCATCACGCCCTCGAGAAACTCGGCGGCCTGGGCGTCATCGAGACAGTCCACGTAAAGAATGACAACGGCCGACGCGCCAAGTTTCATCTAAAAAAAAACGCGCAGACCTGCGACGATCGTCGGTGCAACCCATGGAAACTACCGCCCTTACCGACTCGTTTTTGGCCGCGCTGGCCGACGCCGACGGCGACGGCACGACCGAGGTTCTGCCCGCCAGCGACCTCGAGGCAGCGCTGGCGGAGCGGCTGGCGACGGCGCGAGCCGCCTGGCCCGACGTCGACGTGACCGGCGCCGCGTTTGCCGCCCACCTGGGCCGAGTCGTGGCCGCCGGTGCCCCCGCCGGCGATGTCGTCGCACGCCTGGCCAAGCTTCGCACGAGCGACCTCTACCTGGCCCTCGGGTGCGCTCACGGCAATCCCGCCGCGGTGCAAGCCTTCGAGGACAACGTCCTGAACGTCGTGCCGGCGGCGCTCTCTCGCCTTCGCGTGCCGCCGGCCACCGTCGACGAGATTCGCCAGCAGGTGCGCCAGCGCCTGCTCGTCCCCCGCGACGACCGCCCGCCGCGCGTCGCCGATTACACGGGCCGAGGCGACCTGCGAAACTGGGTCCGGGCCACCGCGGTGCGCACGGGGCTCAACTTTCTGCGCAAGCACCGCCGCGAAGTCGCCGTGAGCGACGACGACCGCATCATGAGTGCGTTTCCGTCCCCGGAAGACGACCCCGAGCTCGCGCACATGAAGGGGCTGTACCGCCGCCAGTTCAAGCAGGCCTTCGTCGACGCCCTCGCATCGCTGGACAAGCAAGACATCGCGCTTTTGCGCCTGTACCACGTCGACGACCTGACCATCGACGAAGTTGGAGCCATCTACGGCGTGCATCGGGTGACGGCCTTTCGCCGGATCACCCGGGCCCGCGAGCGCCTCGTCGCGTCGACCCGCCAAACACTGCAAGCGGCGCTCGCCATTACGCCCACCGAGCTGGAAAGCGTGATGCGGCTGATTCACAGCCAGCTCGACATCAGCGTCGCGACCTATCTCAAGTAGCCGTCAGAGTAGCCCGTGCACGAGCTGCAGCAGCTGTGCGCACACCAGCGCGGCGTAGGTGCCCAGGACGTAGCCGAAGACGCCGAGCAACACGCCGACCGTTGCCAGCGACGGGTGAAAGGCCGCCGCAACGATCGGCGCCGATGCCGCACCGCCGACGTTGGCCTGCGACCCCACGGCGGCGAAGAAGATGGGCGCGCGGGTGAACCGCCGCACGAGCAAGATGGCGGTCGCGTGGATGGCCATCCACACGGCGCCGACCACGATGAGCGCGGGCGCCTCGACGACCCGATGAAACTCGGCCTTGGCGCCAATCACCGCAATCAGCAGGTACAAGAACACCGAGCCCACGGCGCTGGCACCGGCGCCCTCGAGCCGGCGGAGCCGCGTAAACGAAAGGCCGACGCCAATCGTGGTGACGATGATGACCACCCAGGTGAACCGGCGAATAATGTCGCCGACCGGAGGCAAAACGTCGGCGGCCGCGTTGGCCACCGCGACCGAGCCAAACGCGATGGCGGCGATGAGCAACAGGTCGGACAGATTGGTGGGCCGGGCGACCTCGGCCTGAAAGTGCTCGATCTTGCTCTGCACCTCGTCGATGGCGCTTGCGTCGGCGCCAATGCGCTGGTCCATGGCCTTCGAACGATCGGCGAAGAACAACAGCGCCGCCATCCACGTGTTGGCAACCGCCACGTCGACGACCACCATCAAACCCATGGTCGCTTCCGTAGCGCCGACGCTTTCGCCAATGGCGACGAAGTTGGCGCCACCTCCGATCCAGGAACCGGCGAGCGCCGCGAGGCCGCGCCACACTTGTTCCCCGCCATCGATGCCCAGCACCGAGCCGCACAGAAAATACGCGATGGGACCGCCAATCACGATACCGGCGGTGGCCGTGCCAAACAACATCAACGCCGGGCGGCCAAGGCGCGCGATCGCGCGCAGGTCGACCGAGAGTGTGAGCAGCACCAGACTGGCCGGCAACAGCGTGCTCTTGATGAAGTCGTATGCCTCTGACTTCATCGGAATCACGCCGGTGTTGGACAGCAACGCCGGCGTGAAGTACGCGAACACCAACAGCGGCACGACCTTGAACACCTTGCCGATGCGCGGATGGCGAGCCGCGGTGAAAAGGGCGGCAATGACCGCCAGCAGCAACGCGACGATGACAGATGGATCGGTGACGAGCGCGTTCATTGCAGCACCTTGAGCGAGCGGGCGCGCACCGCCGTGGGCGCTACGGCCGGCAGGGGGCGCGCGGTTAGCAGGTCGGGTTCGTCGCGAAGCGCGGCGAGGTCGCGGTGGTAGTACTGGCGCTCGCTGCTCGTGACCATCAACGGCTCAATCGCCTCGAGCAACGCGCGCCCGTCGTCGATAAACCCGACCTTCAAAGCCATGCGCGCGGCGTGATACAGGGCGTCGGCAAACGCCGGCGCTCCCCGCGCCGCGTCGATGAAGCCGCCCAGCGCGCCGTAGTACGACTCGAAATGGTGCACGACCAGCTCGCGAATCTGCTCGTGCCCGAGGGTTTCGTTGTCGCCGGTCGCGGTCGCCAGCCAGACGGCCGCCGCGCGATCGGACAGCCGACGCTGGCGCTCGAGCTGCAGCACCAGCATCTCGAAGGGCGTGACCAGCGGTGGCAACGCGCCGTCGGCCGGGGTTTCCCCCTGAGCCCGCTCGATCAGGCCGCAGGCAACGCGGCTCACGAGATAGTCGAACATCGGGCCCTGGGCACCGAGGCTGTCGGCGCGGTCGACGACCTGGGCGGCCGCGTCGAGCTCTCCGGAGCCAACGAGCGCCCGAGCCAGCAGCAACGCCGCGCCCGCGTCGCGCGGATCCTCGGCCACGGCGCGCTCGGCCGCCGCGACGGCCCCCGCCCGGTCGCCGGACAGCAGGCGCGCCTCCACGTCGGCCGACGCCGCGTGTTCCGGAAGCTCGCTCCCGGTCACGCTCGGGGTTTCAAGCGCCGCGAGCAGTCCGTGCAGTGCCTCGCGAAGCCGAGCGCGCCGCTCGACGAGCGCCGGGGGCAGCGACGACCGACGGGTGCGCATCGCCCGGGCAGTCCACCCGATGATGACACCCGCGAGGACCGCGGCCGTCCCGCCAATCCACAGCGCAATCGACATAAGTCGCGACCATTGTAAAGAAATCGCCCGGCCGCAAGGCGCGCGCGCCACCGCCGCGGGCCGCGACCGATGTTATTCGCTTGCCTTTTGTATCACAAAGTATACCTTGTGATCGCTATGTCACACGACGACGACTCTCGGCCCCCGGGCGGCGGGCGCGCTGGCGACGAACGCGGCCGCCGCCGCAAGGAGAAGGTCCTCCACGCCCGCATCTCCGACAGCCTGGACGAGGAGATTCGCGACCGCGCCGAAAGGCTCGGCATTTCGGTCTCGAACCTGGTCCGCAACGTCCTCGAAAACACGCTCGGCGTGGTCGACGACATCGTCGCCGACACCTCGCGCGTCGCCCGGTCGGCGCGCGACGCAGTCCGCACGGAGCCTCGACCTCGCGCCCCCGAGCCGACCGCCCCGTCGGCCCCGGCGGTCGACGAAGAGCCGGTCACCCTCGGCTGGCAGGAGTTCGTGCTGAGCCTCAACGCCGTGTGCGACGACTGCAACTCCATTCTGCCCAAGGGCACGCGCGCCGCGGCATCGGTGTCGGACCGCCACGGCGCGCGCCGCAGAATCCTGTGCCTGGCCTGCGCGGGGATCGAAGCATGAGCGCCGGAAAGTCGGCCATGCGGTTCGTGCGCGCCCTGGACAACGCCGGCGCCACGGTCGCCAAAACCCTGGGGCGCATCGACAAGCTCATCGACGACGTCGCCCGCGACTCGCGCCGAATCGCTCGCGATTCGCAGGAGCTGTACGACGCCGTCGCAGACCAGATGCGCGGCGCCCAGGACGCGGTCCGCGCGACCCCGCGCTTTGCCCGCATCGTCAGCGAAATGACAGCCCTGTCGGTGCGCTATCGCATGCACCGCATTCGTCGCGAAGCCGCCGGTCGCCCCTATGAGGGCCCCGCCCTGGACGCCCTGCATGCAGACTGCGCCGCGCGCCTGCGCGACATGTGCCTCGAGCTTCGCGGCGGCGTTCTCAAGCTCGGCCAGTTCATCTCGGGTCGGGTCGACCTGCTGCCCGCCCCGTACATCGAGGCGCTGGCACAGCTGCAGGACCGGGTGCCCCCCGTGGATACCGCCCTCATCCTCGAACGAATCGAGACCGAACTGGGCCGCCCGGTCGACGAGGTGTTCCAGACCTTTTGCCCCGAGCCCCTCGCCGCTGCTTCGCTGGCACAGGTGCACGCCGCCACGCTCCACGACGGCACGGCCGTGGCCGTCAAGGTTCAGGTTCCGGGCGTCGAGGACGCCGTGAGCGTCGACCTGGCGGCGATGCGCGCCTCGCTCGAGGCCCTGCGCGACATCCTTCCTCCCACCGACTACGACACGGTGGCCAGCGAGCTGTCCCGCGCGGTCACGGCTGAGCTCGACTTCCGTGCCGAGGCCAGCAACGCTCGCGGATTCCGGGATCGCTTCGCCGACAGCGACGACGTCTTGGTGCCGAAGGTGTTCGACGAGTTGTCGACCGAGCGGGTGCTCACCATGGAACTCGTCGAAGGTCGACGGCTCACCGACTTTCTCGACGACGCCGACGACGACCAGCGCGACGCCCTCATGACCACGCTGGTCCGCGCCTTTTGCGCCCAGGTGGTCGAGCACGGCATCTTTCACGGCGACCCGCACCCGGGAAACTTCCTGGTGGCCCCGGGCCCGCGACTGGCCATGCTGGACTTTGGCAGCGCGCCGCAGCTTAGCCCCGAGCGCCGGCGGCTGTACGCCGAGCTCGCGACGACCGTCTTTGCCCGACAGACCGAACGGATCGGCGAGCTGCTGAGCGAGCTGGGCTTTGCCACCCGGTCGGGTTCGATGGAGTCGCTCACGGCCCTGGCCGACCAGCTGCTCGCTCAACTTGGACCGCTGGCCGGGGAGCTCGGCGCCATCGACCCCCGGGCCGAGCTCGCCCGCGGCATGGCGGCCCTGCGCGACGATCCGGTGGTCCGCGTCCCCGAGGATTTCGTGCTGCTCGGCCGCCTTTTCGGGTCGCTGGGCGGTCTCGTGCTCCGGTATCCGACGCGCACCAGCCTGTTCGCGGTGTTGGCGCCGTACCTGGCGCGGGCCGCGCAGGGCTGAAGGAAGGCGTCCCGGCGAATCCGGCGCCGGCGTCGCCCGGTCGGAGCGCTATACTCTAGTGAGGTGTCGATGTACCGCACACGCCTACGCGTGTGCCCGTCCTGCGACGGGCGCATGCGCAAGGTACCGCTCAAATCGATGCGCGGCTCGGAAGGCGGCGTCGACGCGTGCGACGTGTGCGGCGGCGTCTTCCTCGAGTTCTTCGACGGCGAACCGGTCGCCATGGCCCGAGAAGTCGTCAAGCGGTTGACCGATTTCGACTCGACGTTTCGCGTCGGCGGCAAGCCTTTGCTCTGCCCCGACTGCAATCGGCCCATGGACGTCTATCCCTACGTGGACATCGGCCCCGACCTGGCGCGCTGCCACCAGTGCATGGCCGTCTTCGCCAGCGTCGCGCAGATTCGGGCCCTGGCGCGCTTTACCATGCCCCAGAACCGGCCGACGTTGTGGTCGCGCCTGGCTGCCCTGCTGCGCTTCTGAGTACAACCGGCCCGGGCGCGTCGCGGTGGGCGCGACCGCGGTGTACCCTCGCGTTCCCGTGCTGGTCCACCTCGTCGACGGAACCTACGAGCTCTTCCGCGCCCACTACGGGCCAGCCCCCGGTGCGACCGATGCGTCGGGCCGCGAAGTCGGCGGGGTCCGCGGTTTTCTGCGCTCGATGCTGGCGCTGCTCGGCGGCGACGACGTGACCCACGTGGGGGTCGCCTTCGACCACGTGATCGAGTCGTTCCGCAACCAGATGTTCGACGGCTACAAGACCGGCGAGGGCATCGAGCCCGAGCTCTGGAATCAGTTCCCGCTCGTCGAACGAGCGTCGCAGGCCCTCGGACTGGTCACCTGGCCGATGGTGGAGTTCGAGGCCGACGACGGCATTGCCTCGGCGGCGATCAAGTACGCCAAAGACGACCGGGTCGAGCAGGTGCTGGTGTGCTCGCCCGACAAAGACTTTGCCCAGCTCGTTCGCGATCCCATCATTGGGTGCTTCGACCGCCGCAAAAACGCACTCATGAACGAAGCCGGCGTGCGCGACAAGTTCGGCGTCGCTCCGGCCTCCATTCCCGACTGGCTCGGCCTGGTCGGCGACACCGCCGACGGTATTCCGGGCATTCCGCGCTGGGGCGCCAAGTCGACGGCGACCGTGCTGTCGGCGTATCCCCACGTCGAGGACATCCCCGACGACGTCAGCGCGTGGGAGGTCAAGGTTCGCGGCGCGGCCACCCTGGCCGCCAATTTGCGCGACCGGCGAGACGACGCCGTGCTGTATCGCGACCTTGCGGTGCTGCGCACCGACGCGCCGATTCCCGAGGACCTGGACGCACTCGAGTGGCGCGGCGCCGACCGCCAACTGCTCAGCGAACTCTGCGATGAAATCGGCGACGACTCGTTCGCCGCACGGGTAAAGCGATGGCGCGACGAATAAACCGAATCACGATCGAAGGCTACAGCCGCGATCGGCACCAGCTGGCCTTTCGCTACGCCGCCGACGACCTGCGCTTTTCCACCTCGCTGTGGTACGGCGAAACCGATCTGGTGGACCTGGAGTCGCACTTCGGTCGCGACTTCATGGAGCGCATCTATTTCCATATCGCCGCGTCGGACGCGAGCAAGCTCGTGAGTCTGGCGCCCGCCGAGCTCGACATGGGACCGTTTGCCCGGTTCACCACCGAGGCGTTCGCGGCGCTGTGGCAGGCCATCATCTACGGCGTGTGGGCCCAGTGGCGGTACCAGCACCAGCGCCCCGACTACCTGGGCCCGCGCATCGTCAACCCGCTGCAGCCCGGCAGCGAGCCCGTCGAGATCACCGGCGGCGACGTCGACTACCTGTGCTTTTGCGGCGGCGGCAAAGACAGCCTCGTCATGGCCAACCTGCTCGAGGGCGCCAGGGCTCCCTACGCCAGCTTTGCCTACGCGGGCTCGAGCTACGGCCGGTCCGGACAGCAACACGCCCTCATCGACGGGTTGCTCGACACGCGCACCCCGGTGCGCCGCCACCGCCAGTGGGTCTTCGACGACTTCGTCGATTCGCCCATTGTCGACCTGGGCGGCGTAGAAGGCCTTCGGGAGCTGACTGCGGCGGAAACGCCCGCGTCCATCTTTGCCGCGTTGCCCGTGTTGCTCGCCCACGGCTACCGGCATCTCGTGCTGGGACACGAAGCCAGCGCCAACGTCGGCAACCTGGTCTGGGACGCCACGGGCGAAGACGTCAACCACCAGTGGGGCAAGTCCGCCGCCGCCGAAACACTCATCAACAGCTACCTGGCCAGCGAACTCATCGGCAACGCCTCGTACTTTTCGGTCCTGCAGCCCGTGCACGACCCCGTCATCTTCTACCTGCTCAATCGCTCGCTCGACAGCATCGGCAAGACCCACTCGTGCAACGTGCACAAGCCCTGGTGCATGCGCTGCCCCAAGTGCGCGTACGTGTGGCTGGGCTACCAGGCGTACCTGCCCGGCGACCGGCTCGAGCTGCCGGGGCCCAACCCGCTCGACCTGCCCGAGAACGCCGGTTGGTATCGGGACATGATCGGCCTTTCCGAGCACACGCCGTTCGAATGCATCGGCCAAATCGACGAGTCGCGACTGGCCCTTGCCCTCGTGCGCGCCAAGGGCATCCGCGGGCGCGCCATCGACGACCTGTTCGACGAGCTCGGCCCTCTGGATCTCGACGCTATCGAGCGCCGCTACCTCACCGTCGCCGACGAGTCGAGCGCGCCGCCGGACCTCGCAGCGAGCTTGCTCGCGCAGATGCGCGAGGCCGCGGGCGAATGCCGCAGCCACGTGCGCTCGATCCTCGGCTAACGCGGCCGGGCCCCGTGCGACCGGCCATCGCCTGGCCCGTAGCGCAGGGCGACGTCACGGGTCGGCGCGACGAGCGCCAGGCGCGAAAACCGTCGTCAACCGAGGGGAGGCCGTCCCCCCGGGTATCGGCCGCCGACGAAAACCACCTATAGTCGGCGCATGAAAGTCGCGTACGTCTTTGCAACCAACATGGCGAGCACCTTCAAGCTGGCCACCATGATCCTCCCTCAGCTCGAGGCCGGCAACCACGGCGCGACTGTGGCTGGAATGATGTTCTTCGACGACAACATCTTCTGCTTGCGCAAGGGCGATCCAGTCGGCGAGCGCCTGTCCGCCATCGCCAAGGAAAAGGGCATGCTGCTCATGGTGTGCGACCAGTGCGCGGTCCGCCGCAACCTGGCCGAGGGCACGTTCGAGCAGTGCGGCTCCGGCGAGGTCGTCGCCAAGGGCCTGGTCGACGGCGTGGTGGCGGGCTGCTTTCCGCAGCTCTACGAAGCGCTTGGTGGCGCCGGCGTCGATCAGATCATTTCGCTGTAGGGCGCGTCGCTTCTCGCGCCCCACCGAACGCGTCGCGAACCGCCGCGAGCACGCGTTCGTTCGCGCTGCGCAGGCGGTAGTCGTCGGTCTGGTCGATCCAGCGGATGATGCCGTCTTCGTCGATGAGCAACGTCGTGGGAATGGCCATGGAGCGAAAGGACGGCGGCTTGAGAGTTAGCGGAATGCCGCCAATCGAAAAGCCGCCGGTTTTGAAGCCGATGGCCTTGTGGTGCTCGACCCCGTACTGCCGAATCACCCGGAGTTCCGGGTCGGCGAGAAGGGTCAGCTCGAGCCCGTCACGCTCGCGGTGAACCGCCGCCTCTTCGGCGGTGTCACAACTCAACGCCACCAGGCCGACACCGTGGGCGTCGAGCTCGTCCCGCATGGCTTCGAAGCGCCGCAACTCGGCGCTGCAGTACGGTCACCAACCGCCGCGAAAAAACTTGAGCAGAACCCGGCGCCGAGCCAAGTCCTCGGTGTGCCAGCGCGCGCCCGACGCCGTCACGGCGGCGAACGGCAACAGCGCGTCGCCGACGGCCACCTTGATCTCGCCGACCGGCGTCTTGCGCTGGCTGAGCAGCCAGAAGAAGAACACCGCCAGTCCGACGGCAGGTACCGCCGGCCCGACCGCGGCCGCCGAGCCGTTGCGAACAAGCCCCAGGGCCGCTCCGACGACCGCCATCGCGACGCCCGTCGATAAGACCCCGATGGACACCGCGGGCCATACCGGCACGGTTCCGCGCGGGATGGTCCGCAGGTACGCGACCCAGGTACCGAGCACCAGCGCCAGTCCGCCAAGGCTCAATCCTGTCGGTAGCCACTCCACCGGGCCACTCTACACCGGCCGGGCCGGACCGCCGATCGGGCGTCCAACTCGGGGGCATTGCGGATGACCGACCGGCGTCGATGCCGGCGGCCGGGAACCACTAACGCCGCACGATCATGCCGGCGGCCGTGCCGGCGACGGCGCCGAGCCAGACGGCGCCCACGGCCAGCCACAGCTCGCTGGTACCGTGAGCCAAAATGGGCACGAGCCCCACTCGCAGCGAGCACGCCACCGACGCGGCCAGCGCGACCACGGCAACGGTTGTGGTCAAGCCGCGCTCGGTCCACCGAGCCGCGTTGCGCGCGATATGCGGGTGCCCCGTGGCCACGAACCTGCGGACGGCGTTGAAGGCGAGCACTTCGACCATCGCCGCAGCCATCACGAGGAGGGCGGCGCCGCCGACTTTGGCGAGCAAGAGGGGTTCGAAAACCATGCGACTCGACAGTGGCACGTCGCCGCTCGAATATCCATCGCGGCGTAGACACCTACATGTAGGACAGCCCTAGGCGACGCTGCGGGCGCCCCGGTCGGCAGCACCTGCCCCGGCCGCGGCGGGCATCTCTTTGATGTACACGTCGTGCTTGCTGTAGGGAATCTCGATGTCGGCGGCGGCGAACGCTTTGTAGATGCGGGTGTTCAGATCGCTGATGACGCGCTCGCGACGCAGACTCTCGTGAATCCACACGTAGAGCACGTGCACCAGCCCCGAGGCGCCAAACTCCTTGAACACCACCATGGGCGCCGGGTCGTCGCAGACAAAGCGCACCCCCTCGGGCACCCCGAGCAAGGTCTCGTACACCACGTCGATGTCGCTGCCGTAGGCAGCCTCGACGACCACACCGATGCGATGGCGCACGTCGCGACCGCCCGCCTCGTTGATGATCTTCGAGTTGCCAATGACCGCGTTGGGCACCGTGATCTCGATGTCGTCGCGGGTGAGAATTCGCGTCGAGCGAATGCCAATGGCCGTGACCATGCCGCGCATGTCGCTGTCGAGAACGACCCAGTCACCGATTTTGTACGGCGCGTCGGCCAGGATGAAGATGCCCGAGATGAAGTTCGCGAGGGAATCCTTGGCGGCAAAACCAACGGCGATACCCACCACGCCGGCCGACGCAAGCCAACCGGTAAGGTTGAGCTCCCACACCAGGTGGATGAAGTACACGGCGCCGCCGATCACCAGAATCTTGGCGAGCATGTCGAACAGCGGCAGCGTACGTGGTTGCACGATGGCGCCCTGCCGCGCGTGACGCGACCAGCTTGCCAGCACCACGCTGAACGTGCGCAGAAGGCCGCCGGTCCACGACAGCACCAGCAAGGTCTCGAGAACCTGCCGGGCCAGCTTCGCCGGCAAGGCCCCGACCTCGGCCGCTTCGATGGCGCCAAAGAGCCCGAGACACAGCGCCGTCAAAAACAGCGGGCGATCGAGGGCGACGATGATGTCGTCGTCGACGGTGGTTTCGGTTTTGCGCGCCAGGGCGCCGAAGGTCCGCTTGAGCACGAACGTGACGATGTACGCGACCGCCACCGAAGCTCCGGCGATAACGCCAGCCTGGGCCCAGGGATTTCCGCTCAATCTCTCGAAGAGCTCCATGGGTCGATTGCAGCACACATTGCCCGTGCCAGCGCGCGCCGAACGAGCCATGCTCTGACCGTGCCCGCGACTCGACCATGGCTGCTCCTGGCTGCGATCGGCTTTGCCGCCTGTGGCGGAGCGCCGCGCGCCGACGACGAGCCTCCTCTCGCGCTGCTGGACGCCGACGACTGCGTCTGCAGCGTGTCCCCGGCGGACCGCGCTGCCGCCGAGGCCGGCGACCCGAGCTCCACCGAGCTGTCGACTCCCACGCCGGACGCCGCCGCCATCGCCGCCCGCTACCACGGCGACCGCGAAAGAGAAGCCAAGCCGACCTGGACCGGGCGCCGGATCGACCTCGACGTCAAAGACGCCGACCTGCACAACGTGTTTCGACTGCTCGCCGACGTGGGCAACATCGACATCGTCGTCGCCGACGACGTCGCGGGGACCATCACCCTTCGACTTTCCGACGTACCGTGGGACCAGGCCCTGGACGCCATCGTGGTTAGCGAGCGCCTGACCGTCGCCCGCAACGGCCGCATTCTGCTCATCGGGCGCAAGCGATAACTATCTAAAATTCAAGAGAGCGCTCGCTTTTTGCCAGCCGGGATCAGCCGCTATGGCTTGACCGACTTGGCGCAGCGCGGCAAAACTCTTGATGAAAGCCCGGACCGCGTTCGGCCGGGACTGGAGGTACTGAATGCGTCTGCACATGTTCCGCGCGAAGCTTCATCGCGCCACCGTTACCCACGCCGACCTCGACTACGAGGGCAGCGTCACCATTGCCGGCGACCTGATGGACGCGGCGGGTCTTCTCGAGCACGAACAGGTCCACATCTGGAACGTGACTCGCGGAACGCGCCTGACGACCTACACCCTGCGCGGGGACGAAGGCAGCGGCATCATTTGCATCAACGGCGCCGCGGCGCACCTGGCCGAAGTCGGTGACAAAGTGATCATCGCGGCGTTCGCCGAGGTCGAAGAGGCCGAGGCTCGCGACTGGAAGCCGACCGTGGTCCTGGTCGGCGACGACAACGAAATCGTCGATCCGGAGCTGGCGGAGATCGCCGGTCCGAAGCGGCGACTGGCCGCCTCGTAGCGGCCCACCCCCGATCCCATCGCCACACAGCGGGCCAGGCTGGGCCCGACAAGGAGTCCCATGACCCTCGAACTACTGCTGGGTATTGCGCTAGGCGCGCTCCTACTGTCGCTGGTCATGCCGACCGGTCGTCGGGCCTGGGTTTTCGGGTACTACGCCACCAAACAAGGCCTGCGCTGGCTCGCCAGCGCGGTGGGCCTGCGCAAGCTGTGGGCCAAGGTTCTCGGCCGCGAGTACGAGCCGTTTACCTTGCCCACGGCCATGCGCCACTTCGCCGAGGACATGGGGCCGACCTTCATCAAGTTCGGCCAGATTGTGGCGTCGTCGTCGGGCATGTTTCCCGACCGGTTCGTCGAGGAGTTCAAAAAGTGCCTCGACCGCGTGCGCCCGTTCGGCTTCGACGAGGTTCAGCGCATCCTCGAAAGCGAGCTCGGCCCCGAGGTTGCGGCGCGCTTGGAGGACATCGACCCGGAACCGCTGGCGAGCGCTTCGATCGCCCAGGTGCACACCGCGCGGCTCGACGGCGAAACCGACGTCGTCATCAAAGTACAGCGCCCCGGACTCGATGGCCGGGTGCGCTCCGACATGGTGATCATGCGACGCATGGCCAGGCTCGCCTCGGCCGTGTCCTACGACGCGCGCCTCGCCAACCCCGTGGGCATTGTCGAGGACTTCGCCGAGACGCTCTCGGAAGAGCTGGACTTCCGCAAAGAGGCCAAGAACCTCGACTCGTTCAACGACATCATGCGCGAGCTCGGCCACGGCGACGTCCGCGCCCCCGTCCCGCACTGGGACCTCACGTCGCGCCGCGTGCTCGTGATGGAGCGATTCTTCGGCACGCGCGTGGACGACACCGAGACCATTCGCGAGCGCGAGATCAACGCCGAAGACCGACTGGTGGTCGGCATGCGGGCGTGGTTTCAGTGCGTGCTGCACTACGGCTTCTTTCACGGCGACGTGCACGCCGGCAACTTGATGCTGCTGGACAACGACGACCTGGGCTTTCTCGACTTCGGAATCGTCGGGCGATTCGACGACGAGCAGCGCGCCATGGTCACCGACTACCTGATCGCCTTCGCGTCGGGCGACTTCAAGAGCCTGGCCCGCACCATCGCCGCGATGGGCGGCGTCAAGGACGGTATCGACCTCGAGGCGTTCGCCGCCGACCTGGAAGACACGTACAAGCCGCTGCTGTCCATGAAGATGGGCGACATCAACTACGCCGACTTTCTGCCCAAACTGCAGCACGTGGCGCGGCGCCACGCGATGATCATGCCCAAGGAGTTCGTGCTGATCACCAAGCAGATGCTGTACTTCGATCGCTACGCCAAGCTCCTGGCTCCGCAGCTCAACGTCTTCTCCGACCCGCGGCTGATGGTGTCGCTGATGCAGGACATCCAGAAAGCCAAGATGGCCCAGCAACAGCAGCCCCCGAGCACCGCCAACTAGCGAGTCGCAGGGGCCGCCCGCCGGCCGCTACTGACTGGCGAGCCAGGACTCGAGCTCAGCGAGCTCGGCGGCGCCGTCGGGGGCCTGCGCCCGCAGTGCAACCGCCGCTTCTTCGGCGATCGCCTTTGCCTTTGCCTTCATGCCCCGGCCCGCGAGCGCCCGCGCGAGAGCAAATCGGGTCGTGGGATACCCCGTGGGGTCTTTGACCTCGATGCGAATCGCGATAGACCGCTCGAGAGTCTCGATTGCCTCGGCGTAGCGCCCCTGTTCCACGAGGGTCTGCCCCATGACGGTCAGCGTGTAGGCGACCAGCGGATGACGCTCGCCGAGTCGCCGCTCGCGCAGGTCGAGCGCCTCGCGATAGAGTTCGAGAGCCTGCCTGGTCTCGCCGCGAGCGGCGTGAATCCGACCGATGCTCGTCAGAGAGTACGCGATCGACGGGTGGTCGCTGCCCAGGGCCTTCCGATCGATCGCGAGGGCGCGGCGCTGCAGCTCCATGGCCTCGTCGAAGCGCTCCAGCGACTCGAGGGCGTTGCCCAGGTTACCGAGGGTGATGGAGACCTCCGGGTGGTTGGTTCCGAAGGCCCTTTCTTCGATGGCCAGGACCCGGCGGTGAAGCGCGACCGAGTCTGCGTATCGCTTCTGGCTGTGGTAGGCGCTGGCCAGGTTGCCGAGCAGCGGCGCCAGCTCCGGGTGCTTCGAACCGACCAGGCGTTCCTTGAGCTCGATCGCCCGCAGCAGGCTGCGCTCCCCCGCGCGAGCGTCGCCCATGGTGGTCGCCAGCACGCCCAGCATACCGAGAGGCTCGGCCAGCCTGGGGTCGTCGGGACCAAGGGTCTTTTCGCGCAGCGCCAGCGCGTTTTCATACGCCTCGCGCGCCTCGTCGGGACGCCCGAGCTCGTAGAGCATGCGCCCCTCTTTGTCCCCGAGCTCGGCCAGCGCAAGGGCCGGCTCACCGGCGCGCAGCAGGAAACCGCGGGCCGCCCGGGCCAGGACGAGCCCGCGTTCGTGCTCGCCGTCGAGGTCGCTGGTGACCTGCGCCAGCAGCGCCCAGGCCTGCGCCGTGCGTTCGTCGTCTTTGGCGACCGGGCCGACCTCGGTCGCCTCGAGCAGGTACTCGCGCGCCGCCTGCCCATCGCCCGCGCGGTGAGATTCGCGTCCGGCCAGCACCAGCGCCTCGACCAGTACCGGCAGGTAGTTGGTTCGTCGCGCGGCGTCGATGATGGCCGGGTGCTCGCGCCGGCCGTCGCGGTAGAGCCCGGCCGCCGCGAGCGCACCAACGTGGTCCAGGCGGTCGCGCACTGCCTTCACCGCGCGCTGCGCGTGCGCCGGCGGCGGAGCGGCCGCTCCCAACAGGGCGCGTGTGTTGGCGCAGTCTGCGAGACCGCGCACCCGGGCAACCGCGTCCGCCGACCGCTGTACGACCCCGGGCTCGGGGCGGCCGCGAAACACGGAGACGAGGGCGTTCACCCTCTGCAGGCTGCGGTCCAGGCACGCCATGCGCAGGTCCAGCAGGGCCTCGGACTGCTCGGCGCGAACCCGGGTGGCCGCACAGGTGTCGTCGTACATCTGCGACCAGGCCGCTGCCCACTGATCGAGCTGGCCCGACGCCGCGCGAAACGACGACGTCGCAAACGGCGTGTTGCCCGCCGCAAAGGCCGACTCGACAGCGCGCCGGGCTGGCGGATTCCACACCGAGGCAGCCCGCGTACTGCCGCTTTGGCACACCGGTGCCTTTTCCGACTCGGTCGACACGAACATCGCGGTCGCCGCGGCCGTCGCGACCACGGCCGCCGCCGCGAAAGGCCAGCGTCGGCGGCGCGGCGGCTCCAGAGCCGCTATCAGCTCGTCCATCGAGCTAAACCGATCGTCGGGATCGCGAGACAAACCGCGCAGGATGGCCTCGCGGGCACGACGCGGCACCGGCGAGCGGCGCGGGGGAGGCACCGGCGGACCGGTGATGAGGTTTCGAATGTAGTGCGCCCGGCGTCCGGAGAACGGGCGCTGCTCGAAGAGGCTCTCGTAGGCGACCAGGCAGAACGAGAACTGGTCACCCCGGGCGTCTAGAGCCACGCCCAGGTGTTGTTCCGGGGCCATGTAGCGGGGCGTACCCACGACCGAACCGTGCCGGGTGAGCGGCGCGTCCGACGCCTCGCCGGTGATCTCGACGAAGGGCTTGTCGTCCGGCGACGAAACGTCGGTGGGCTCGTCTGGCGGCATCTCGTCGCGCGATGGCCCCGCGGCCGGTGCCTGCCCCGTCGGCCCGTCGAGCGCCCGCACCAGGCCCAAGTCGATCACGCGCGCCCGGCCGTCGCCGCCAACCAGGATGTTGCTGGGTTTCAAATCGCGGTGGATCAGGCCCGCCGCGTGAGCGGCCGCCAACCCTCGCCCCGCCTGCAACAGAACGTCGAGGCGACTGTCGACCGACGGTGTCTTCGCCTCGAGCCAGTGGTCGAGCGGCAATCCGTCGATGTGTTCCATCGCCAGGAAGACCGAGTCGTCGTGAGTGCCAACATCGTAGATGGCGACGACGTTGGGATGACTGAGCTTGGCGAGCGCCTGGGCCTCGCGCACGAGGCGGCTGCGAGCCCGGCTGCCGGCCTCGGACGACTCGGGTTCGGCCGCGGGGCGCAAGAGCTTTAGCGCAATGCGCCGGTCGAGCTTCGGATCGAAGGCCGCGTACACCACGCCCATGCCGCCGGAGCCGATGACCTCGAGTACCAGGTAGCGGCCAACCGAGTCGCCGCGTCCGAGGGCCGCGGCGGCGACGTCATCGCGACGCACCGACGACGGCACCTGACGCGGCGCCGCTCCGGTCGCGATGGAAACGGTCGGTGCTGAGTCGTCGTCGCGCACGGTGCTGGCGCCGATTGTAGCGCCGCCGCCGCGGGGGCGCCTACGCACTAGCGAGTGTCGGCCGGTACCTCGAGCTCACAGCCGTCGAACTCCGCGATGAAACCGGCGCCAAACGCCATCGACGGCGTGCGAAATCCCGCTCTGACATCGGCTCCACCGTCGATGCGAATGACCGCCTCGAGCGCCGTCGCCGCCGTGAGGGTGTAGCCATCCGGCGTCGTCAGCAACCCGGTCACGGTATCGCCGGCCGCGTTCCGAACCTCGCCCCACAGGCGAGTCACCCCGCGCTGGCGCGCCTCCTCGCTGGGCCCCGTCACCGTGCGCTCGATGGCGAACTTCAGCGCTTTTTGCACCGGCATCAGTCCGAGCAAAGGCAGCAGCGGCCGCGCCAACCGCAGGCTTTCCACGGTGCGCTTGTCCGACCGCATGTAGACGACGATGTTGGGAATCCCGGTGGAGTAGTAGCCGGTCGAGACGTCGCCCCAGGGAATACTCATACAGGTGCGCGTCTTGTCGGCAAACGGGATCTCCCGGGTGCGGTACGCCGCGGGCACGCGCGTGATCTCGCCGTCCTCGCGCACGGCGCCTCCCTGCGGAATGCCTTCGACCATGGACTTCATGGTTCCCTGGCTCGGCCGCCCCCCGGCGAACGCGAGCTCGAGATGGGTCGCGTCGGGCAGCGCCGCTTTCAGACTCGCCGCCAGGCAGTCCGAGGGAACCACGTCGAACCCGACACCGGGCATCACGGTTACGCCGGCGGCAACCGCCTCGGCGTCGCGGTCGTGGCAAGCCTCGAAAACCGCTATCTCCCCGGTGATGTCCAGGTAGTGGGTCTTACTTGCCAAACACGCATCGATCATCGGTCGCGAGGTCGCGGAGAAGGGCCCCGCGCAGTGCAAAACGGCGCTGACCGGCGCAAGCATGTCCGCCACCAGGGCCGCTTCGGCGTCTAGCGGGAAAACGCGGTGCTCGAAGCCCAGCTTGTCCGCGAGCTCGCGGACCGGCCCCTCGCGGCGACCGGCGAGCACCGGGCGCTCGCCGCGCTCGGCCGCCAGTTCGGCAACGATTCGGCCCGTGTAGCCATTTGCGCCGTACAGCATCCAGGTCATGGCTCCACTATACGCTGCTATCAGTCGCCTGTATGCTGCGCCGCATGAGCGAACAAGTTCAGGCCTCGCACATTCTGCTGATGTACCAGGGCTCGATGCGGTCGACCGCGTCCCGGTCCAAGGACGAGGCACAGCAACAAATCAACGCAATCAAGGGCGAGCTCGACGGCGGCGCCGACTTTGCCTCGCTGGCCAGCCAGCACTCCGATTGTCCGTCGAGCGCAAAGGGCGGCGACTTGGGTCGCTTTGGTCGCGGACAGATGGTCGGTGAGTTCGAGGACGCCGCGTTTGGCCTCGAAGTGGGCGGCACCAGCGGTGTCGTCGAGACGCCGTTCGGCTACCACATCATCAAGCGCACGGCGTAGCCCGCCGACGCGCGCGGCAACTCACCCCACGAGCCCGGGAATCGGCCCGGTGCAAAACGCCGGGTTGCCGAAGCTATCGGTATCGACGTCGAAGGCGTTGAGAATCGATACGAGCAGGTTGTTGTGCGGATGGTCGCCATCGAACGCGAGATGGCGGCCGCCTCGCACAGCTCCACCGGCGCCGCCGGCGAGTACGTAGGGCATGTTGTTTCTCGTGTGGGAGTTGCCCTTGCCGAGCTCGTTGCACCACAGGACAAGGGTGTTGTCGAGAACCGTGCCATCGCCTTCCGGCATGCTGTCGAGGCGGCCGAGCAGGTACGCGAACTGCTCAGCGTACCACGTGTTGATGCGCGTGAGCTTGTCCACCGCATCGCCGTTGCTGTCACCCTCGTGCGACAGCTGGTGATGACCTTCGGGGACCGGGGTCGGCAGCCACGAAAAGCGCACGTTGCTCACCGAGCGCGACCACTGCAGGCTCGCGACTCGAGTCAAGTCGCACGCGAGCGCCATGGCCAACAAGTCCATCTGCAGTCGCCCGACCAACGGGTAGTTGTCGTTGGCGTTGTGGTCGATGACTTCGCCGAGAGTCGGGGTCGCGCACGACTCCCCTACTCCGGCGTTGGCATCCAGTCGTCGCTCGACCTCGCGAATCGACTCCAGGTGGTTGTCCAGCCGCTGCCTATCGGATGCACCGAGGCGCGCCGACAGGTTTTGGTAGTCACTCATGACGGTGTCGAGCACGGTTCGCCGCCTGGCCACCCGTTCGGCCCGGCCTAGCGGGTCGTCGCCGAGATTGCCGAAAACGCGTTCGAAGGCGGCGTACGGGTTTTCTTCGGGCGGCACGGGCTGGTCCGCGCCGAGATACGACATTCGGGACCAGACCGTCGCGCTGCGCACCTGTACGCCGAGCTCGAGCGAGCCGAGCCTGGTCGTTTGGCCAATGTGCTTGACGAGTTCCTGGTCGACCGAAATACCGCCGCCCCAGCCCGCGGTGCCCGAGTTGCCGCCGCCGGGAAACTGATCGCCCTCGAGCAGCTCGGTGCCCGTGAGCATGTGTCCCATACCCTTTTGGTGTCCGTCGCCGGGGCCGCTTCGGGTCGACAGCATGTCGATGCCGCTGAGCACGTTGAGTTTCGCCTTGTGAGCAGCGAGCGGCCCGAGAATAGGCGACATGGAGAAGTCGCCACCGACGCCGTCGGGCACCCAGTTGCCGGGAATGGTCCCGTTGGCCGAGAAAAACACGACGAACCGCTTTGGAACGCCGTCCATGGCCTGCTGACTGCTGCGGAGCCGGCTGGCGCGCGGGCCCGCTTCGCGCCCGCACCCGCTCATGGCTTCGAGCCATGGAAGCGCGATCGCGGCGCCGCCTACACCGCGCAGGAACGCTCGCCGGTTTAGCTTTGGCATTGCTAGTTGCCTCCTACCGCGGCACGCCGAAAGAGGAATGCGTCGGTCTGGGTAAGCGCGACCAGGAGCTCGCGCATGTTGTTGCCGGACGCCGCAAACTGCTGCGCGAGTTGGGTCGTCGAACAAACGTCGTCCATCTGTTCGGCTCGCCCGTAGGCGAACCGGAACCACTGGGTCGTCACGCAATTGTTGACTTGCTCGCTAGACGCCAGCCTGGCCGCCAGCTCGGCAACGCCTTCGAACGGGCCATCGACGTCGGTGGCAACGAGCTCTCCGCTGGCATCCACCGGCTGCCCGTTCTCTGTCTCGCGGTACTGGCCGAGGCCGTCGAAGCGCTCGAAACCGAAACCAATGCCGTCGATCAACTCGTGGCAGCCTCTGCAGGACGGATCGGAGGAGTGTTGCTCGAAGCGCTCCCGAGTCGTCAGGTCGGGATCGAGGTCGGGCGGGACGATCGCGATGTCGTCTGGCGGAGGCGGCAGCGGCATGCATAGAATCTGCTGCCGAACGAACACCCCCCGGTGAATCGGTGACGACTGATTGGCCTGCGCGTGACTGGCAAGCACGCTTGCGTGGGTCAGAAAGCCGCCGCGCTCGCCGTCGGCCAGGGGCACGAAAACCAACTCGTCGCCAGCGACGCCCTCCAGGCCGTAGAAGTCGGCCAATTCAGCATTGGCAAAGGTGAAGTCCGCGGTCAGCATGGTCTCCACGCTGCCGTCTCCCTCCCAGATGACGTAGTCGAGAAACGCCCGGGTCTCGGCACCAAAGAGCTTCGCCAGGGCCGGCGAAAAGTCCGGGTAGACCCCGGAGTCCTTTTCGAGGTGGTCGACCTCTTCGAGCATCAGCCACTGGTCGTAAAAGTGGCGCACCGCCGCCCGCGCTCGAGGGTCGGCGACCATGCGCTCCGCGTGAAACCGCACCTGCTCATCGGTCCGCAGCTCACCGGCGGCGGCGGCGGCGAAAAGCTGGTCGTCGGGCATCGTGCCCCACAGAAGATAGGATAGGCGCGACGCCATCTCGTAATCCACCACCGGCACCGGCTCGCCCCCGACCGGTCCCTCGGCGAGCTCGACTCGGTACAAAAAATGCGGCGACTGCAGCATCGCCTGCAGCACGAGGCGAAGGGCGGTCTCGTGGTCGTGCTCGGCCACCCCCCACTCGTAGACGACCATCAGGGCCGCTACTTCAGCCTCGTCGAGCGGCCTGCGGTAGGCCCGCCTGCCCAGCTCGACGACGAAGTCGCGGCCACACCCCGCCTCCCCCTGGTCGTGGGCCGCCGGGTCGCATTCGTTCAGCCCGTTCACGTCGGCGCGTGCCGAGATCTCTTCGGCCGCCACCATGAACTGTTCCGCCTGGATCGGTGTGACCCCCAAAACCTCGGCGTTGTTGTCGAACCCGAGCGCCCGCTCCTCGGGCGCGAAGCTGCTCGCGGGCCGACTGTCGTCGCCCAGCAGGTCGCGAATCGTGTTGTTGTATTCGAAACGCGTCAGCCGCCGTACCGGCGACGAACCGGGTTGAGGCTGCGAGCAAAACGCCACCGGGTCATCGGGGCCAGCGGAGCCGCCGCCGTCCTCGGTGATCGTGCCGGCGCACCCAGACGCGACCAGCGCGAGCGCCGTCATCCATTCCCCTGTCCTGCTCATAGCAGGAAGTGCAGTGCAACCGACGAACCATCGCGGGCGCCGGTCATTCCAGCGAGCTAGCCACATGCAAACTCGCTGGGCGCAGAACGAATAACTCGAGTGCGGAGCGCGCGAATCAGTACCGAGGGCCAGGCCCCCACGGACATGTAGGCGTGTCTGCCACGCCGCAACGTGGTACACGAAACTTAATGCGCCGATCGGGGTTCGCGTTGGCCATCGCGCTGGTGTGGGTGATTTCGGGCTGCGGCAAGCCCGACTCGACGCCGGCGCCGCAGACGACGACGACCGACCCGCCGGCGCCCGCACGAGCGAAGACGCCCGCCGCCACCGACATGGCCAGCGGGCACCGCGACGACGGCGAGTCGGCAGAAGCGAACGAAACCGCGCCGACGGGACCTTTGCTGTGGAAGATCTCGAGAGGCGACAAGAGCGGCTACCTGTTCGGTACCGTGCATCTGGGCGTGGCGCCGGATGCCCTGGCGCCGGCGGTCTGGACCGCGTTCGACGCCTGCGCCACGCTGGTCGTGGAAAGCGACATCGCCTCGGGTCGGCCCGACGAGTTGCTGGCCCTGGCGACGACGGACGGCGGCGATTCCCTGCGCAGCCAGCTCAGCGCGACCCAGTGGAAGCAAGCGCGGGCCATGCTGCCGGACGTGCCGGGTGAGACGCTCGAACGCTTCGAACCCTGGTACGTGAGCGTGCTGGTGAGCGCGCGGATGCTGCCTCCGGGCGAACCCATGGAGGCGTCGTTCGTGCGCCGAGCCAGGCGCGCGAACAAGGGCGTGAGCCACCTCGAGTCGTGGCGCGACCAGATCGCCGCCCTCGAAAAGGCCACCGGCGTGACCGACCTGCAGGCGCTGCTCGATGCCCCCGACAAGGCGCGAACGGACCTGCAGCGCATGCTCGAACTCTACGCCGCAGGCGACGAGGTCGCCTTGCGTGAGCTGGTCGACGCCCTCGCGCGGGAGTCGGGAAACCTGGACTCGGTTGCCATCCTGGTCGACGCGCGCAACCAGGCCTGGCTCGACGCGCTCGGCGGGCACTTCGACAAAGGCGGCGCGTTCGCGGCCGTGGGGGCGGCCCACCTGGCCGGCGACCGCGGACTCCTCACGCTGCTCGAGACGCGCGGCTTCGCGGTCGAGCGCGTGGCGCCGTAACTAATCGATCTCGGGGACGTCGGGCGGCACGGGCATCGGGTGTCCCGCGAACCCTCGCACTGCGTGGTAGACGATGGACGCCCCGCCGACCGCCAGTCCGACCACAACGCCGGCGTCCACGAGGCCACGCCACGGCTGGTCCAGCATCCGCACCAAGATGATCAGCACGGCGATGGCCGCGATCATTACCCACGCAACGATCATCCGTTTTCGCGTGGCGTGAAAAAATCCCATGCAGAACAGGGGCGCCAACAGCACTCGCACCGGGTGCGGGTGCCGACCGAGGTGCAGCGCCCGGGCCACGACTCGGGGCGAAAACGCCCGATGAAACCCTCGGTATCCCTCGGAGTAGATCATCTGGCCAACCCAGGCGACCCAGAGGAGCCAGTGCCACCAGGCAAACGCGCCGTCGAGGATGGGTTCGATGGCCAGCGGTGCCAGGCGCACACACGCCTGGGCGAGAATGGCCAGGACGCCGACGATTCCCCAGGCCGCAATGGCGGTTCCGGCCGGCGAAAGGGGCTCGGTACGTCTTTCGCCGTCGTCGCGCATCGGCCGGCCAGTGTAGCGCACGGTCCCCGGCCGACTGCTACCCTTCGTTGGTGAACTTCTTCGGCCACGCCGTGTTGGCGAGCCGCCGCGACGGCGCCCCGGGCTTCGTCCTGGGCTCCATGTTGCCGGATTTTGCGGCCATGAGCGGCGCGCGCGTTGACCAAGTCCACCGACCCGACCTGGCCGCCGGCGTGGACTACCACCACCGCACTGACGCGGTGTTTCACGCGGCGCCGAGCTTTCGCGCGCAGCTGGCCCGCGGAACTCGGGCGCTGAGGGCGCGCGGGGTGCACCGCGGCGGCGCCATGGGCGCCGCGCACGTGGGCGTGGAACTTCTGTTGGACGGGGTCCTCGCCGCGGACCCCGTGGCGCGCTCGGCGTACCTGGCGGCCCTGGCCGTGGACCTCGAAGGCGCGGTGTCGTGGGCCACCCGCGATGGACACGAACGATTTCGCGACCTGGTTGAGCGCCTGGCCGACCACGGAGTGCCGGACGACTACGGCGACCCGGACGTGGTCGCCGGGCGCGTGGCCCGCGTTCTGTCGCGACGCCCGCGACTGTCCCTGAATCCGGACGACGTCACCGAGGTGCGCAACTGGCTGCGCGAGATCCGGCCTTCCGTGACCAACGCCGCGCCACAGCTCGTGGCCGACGTTTGGGCCGAGCTGCAAGGCGCGCCGTAGCCCGCGGCTTTGTCGCAGTCCGACCCGCCACAGCGGTGGCCGGTTTGCCCTATACCGCGGGTAAGCCTGTTACGATCGACTCGTCACCATCGACAAACACAGGGGGGAGACATGGCCACGTCCGAGGGCGTCACTGTCGAGATTGAAAAGTTTATGGAAGGGCTGCGCCGGCGCAACCCGGGTCAACCCGAGTTCCACCAGGCGGTGCACGAGGTCGTCGAGACCCTCATGCCGCACGTGCTCGACCACGAAAAGTACCGCGAGGCCAAGATCCTCGAGCGGATGACCGAGCCCGATCGCATCGTGATCTTTCGCGTCTCGTGGGAAAACGACGAGGGCAAGGTTCGCGTCAACCGCGCGTGGCGAGTCCAGTTCAACAACACCATCGGCCCCTACAAGGGCGGGCTTCGCTTTCACCCGAGCGTGACTCTATCGGTGCTGAAGTTCCTGGGCTTCGAGCAGGTGTTCAAAAACAGCCTCACCGGCCTGCCCATGGGCGGCGCCAAGGGCGGGTCGAACTTCAACCCGAAGGGCAAGTCCGACCGCGAGGTCATGCGGTTTTGCCAGGCCATGATGACCGAGCTGCAGCGACACATCGGCGAAGACACCGACGTGCCCGCCGGCGACATCGGCGTGGGCGCCCGGGAAATCGGCTACCTGTTCGGCCAGTACAAGCGACTCAACAACCGCTGGACGGGCGTGCTCACCGGCAAGGGCATCGAGTACGGCGGCAGCCTCATCCGCAAAGAGGCCACCGGCTACGGCGTCGTGTACTTCGTGCAGGACATGCTCAAGACCCGCGGCGATTCCGTCGAGGGCAAGCGCGTGGCGATATCGGGCTCGGGAAACGTCGCCCTCTACGCCGCCGAGAAAGTGCTGATGCTCGGCGGCAAGGTCGTGAGCCTGTCGGACTCGAGCGGAACCGTTTACGACAAAAACGGCATCGACGAGGAGAAGCTGGCCTTCATTCAGGATCTCAAAGAGGTCCGACGCGGCCGCATTCGCGAGTACGCCGACAAATACGAAGGCGTCGAATACAAAGAGGGCTCGACGCCGTGGGACATCGAGTGCGACATCGCCCTGCCCTGCGCCACGCAAAACGAGCTCAACGTCAAAGACGCTGAGCGCCTGATCAAAAACGGCTGCTTCGTCGTGGCCGAGGGCGCCAACATGCCGAGCACTCTCGAAGCCGTGCACTGCTTTCGCGCGGCCAAGGTGCTGTTTGGGCCGGCCAAGGCAGCCAACGCGGGCGGCGTCGCCGTGTCCGGACTGGAGCAGAGCCAAAACGCCCTGCGCCTGTCGTGGAGCTCCGAAGAGGTCGACCGTCGGCTCGACAAGATCATGGAAGAGATTCACGGCAAGTGCGAGCAGTACGGCCGCATCGATGACGACTTCATCGACTACGTCAAGGGAGCCAACCTCGCCGGCTTCGTCAAGGTCGCCGACGCGATGCTCGCCTACGGCGTAACCTGATCTCGAACACAAGCACCGGGTGGGCGCTCGCCGGCGCCCGGGGGCCGCGGGAATCCCGCGGCCCCGCCCGGGTGCAACCTGCTACCCTTGCGAGCCGTGTGGATCTTTGGCTATGGCTCGCTCATCTGGCGCCCCGACTTCGAGTTCGTCGAGCGCCGGGAGGGCTTCATCCGCGGCTGGCAGCGGCGCTTTTGGCAGGCGTCCCCCGACCATCGCGGGTATCCACACGCCCCGGGTCGCGTGGTCACGCTGGTTCGAACCCCCGGCGTGGCGTGCTGGGGGGCGGCCTACCGGATCGAGCCCGATGGCCGCGACGAAATTCTCGCCGACCTCGATTTTCGCGAGAAGGCGGGCTACGAGCGGGCCACCGAACCCTTCGAGTGCCGCGACGGACACCGCCTCGACGCCCTGGTCTACGTCGCCGACGAAAGCAACCCGAACTTCGTCGGCCCAGAAGCAGCCCAACGAACCGCAGAGATTGCGCGCAGCGCGGTCGGACCGAGCGGCCCCAACATCGATTACGTCGTCCGGCTTGCCGACGCCCTGCGCGACATGAACGCCGACGATCCGCACGTGTTCGAGATCGACGCGCTGGTGCGCGCCCCCTCCTGACGCGCGGCGGCCATCCCGACGCAGGCCAGTCGGTTTACTATCGGCCATCGCGTTCATCGGCATCGACATCGGCACCCAGAGTCTCAAGGCCACCGTTACCGACGAAGACCTGGGGGTACTCGCCACGTCAGCGCAGGGCTACGAGCCCGCCTATCCGCGTCCCGGATGGGCAGAACAGGCACCGGCCCTGTGGGAGCGCGCCGTCGGTCCGGCCGTGCGCGACGCCCTCGACGAGGCCGGCCTCGCTCCCGGGCAGGTGCGGGCACTCGGCATTGCGGGCCAGCTCGACGGCTGCGTGCCGACCGACGCCAGCGGTGCGCCCGACGGGCCGTGCCTGATCTGGAGCGACCGTCGGGCCACGGAACAGGCGGCGTCCGTCGATCCGGCGGAGATTCACCGGCGCTGCGGCCTGGTTGCAGACGCAAGCCACATGGCGGCCAAGATCGCCTGGCTAAAGAACCACGGCTGCGCGTCGGCGCGGTTTCATCAGCCGACGTCGTTCCTGGTTGCGCGGCTTACCGGCGAGCATGTCTTCGATCACGGCCTGGCGTCGACGACCATGCTCTACGACCTCGACCGGCGCGACTTTGCCGCGGACCTGCTCGACTCTTTCGGGGTCGATCGCGGCTCCTTGCCGCGGGTTGCGGCGGCCACCGAACAGGCCGGTCGGCTGCACGCCCGCGGCTCTGCGCTGATCGGATTGCCACCGGGTACGCCGGTGGCCGTCGGCACGGGCGACGACTACTCGACGCCGCTGGGGGCCGGTTTGCTGGGCCCTGGCGCGGTTGCGTGCGTGCTGGGCACCGCCGAGGTCGTGGGGGCGCTGAGCCCGGTGCCGACCCGTGACACGGCCTCGCCGCTGCCGCTCGTCGAGACTCACGCGTACGTCAACGACCACTACTTCGTCGAAAACCCCGGCTGGCTCGCGGGCGGCGCCATCGAGTGGCTGAGTCGAACCATGCGAGTCGCCGACCCGTCAGAGCTCGATCGACTGGCGTCCATCGCGCCGCCCGGCTGCGACGGAGTGACCTTCATCCCCGCGCTGTCGGGCGCCATGGCGCCCGAGTGGAACGCCGCGGCGCGAGGCTGTTTCTACGGACTGTCCGCCTCCCACGGTCTCGAACACCTGGCGCGCGCGCTGCTCGAAGGGTGTGCCTTTGCGATGCGCGACGTCGTCGATCGCCTGGCCGCGCTCGACATCGCGACCGACAGCTTGCTCGTCCTCGGCGGCGGCGCCAACAGTCCCGTCTGGCCACAAATACGCGCCGACCTGGTCGGCCGGCCGGCCCGGGTGCCCGAGGATGTCGACACGTCGCCCATCGGCGCGGCCATGCTCGCGGCGGCCTGCCTCGATGGAGGACCGACCCTGGGCGAGCTGGCGAGCACCGTCTCGCAAACCGGCCGGGTGGTCGAACCCGATGGAACCCGAGCCGCGGCCTACGAAGACGCCTACCAACGCTATCGAACCCTGTATGCCGCCCTGGCCCCCATGCGATAGCTGAGACCGAGGCCGAACCCGAGACCGAGACCGAGACCGAGACCGAGACCGAGGCCAAACCCGAGACCGAGGTACAGGGGCCTGCAGGGGTGGTGCCCGCCCGGGCGGGGGTGGCCCACCGGCGACCGAAGAAGCCCTATAGTGCCGCGCATGCTCCGCATCGGCGCCGCGCAAACCGCTCCCGTCTTTCTCGATCGCCGAGCGACCGCCGAGCGCGCGCTCGCGTGGATTGAACGGGCGGCCGACGAAGGGCTGGACCTGGTCGCATTCGGAGAGACCTTCCTGCCGGGCTATCCATTCTGGGTCGAACACACCGGCGGCGCCGAGTTCGACTCGCCCCTCCAGGCCGATGCTTATGCCCGCTACGTCGACGCCGCGGTCCGCATCGACGGCCCCGAAATCGCCGAGCTCGCCGCGGCGGCCCGGGCGCGCAAGGTGTTCGTCGTTGTCGGCGTGGTCGAGCGCGCCCCGAGCGGCGGCAGCGTCTACGCGGCGCTGGTGCCCATCTGCCCCGACCGCGGCGTGTTGTTTTCGCACCGCAAACTCGTGCCGACCCTCGAAGAGCGGCTCGTTTGGGCACCCGGCGACGGCCACGGCCTGCGCACGTTCGACGTCAAGGGCGTAACGGTCTCGGCCCTCAACTGCTGGGAGAACTGGATGCCGCAGGCGCGCCACGCGCTGTACGCCCAGGGTAGCCAGGTTCACGTGGCACTTTGGCCGGGCTCGGTGGGCAACACGCGCGACATCACCCGCTTCGTCGCCCAGGAGGGTCGCGTGTTCGTGCTGTCGGCCAGCAGTTTGCTGCGACGGTCCGACGTGCCCGACGAGTTTCCACCCGCCGCGGAGCTCCCCGAAACCGGCTGGCAGCGCAACGGCGGCTCCGCCATTGCCGCCCCTGACGGCACCTGGTTGGCCGAGCCCGTCGCCGACGAAGAACGCCTCGTTACCGCCGACATCGATCCCGAGGCGGTTGCGCGAGCGCGCCGCACCTTCGATCCAACGGCCCACTACAGCCGCCCCGACGTGTTTCGCGTCGCCGTCGACCGCGCCCGGCGACAGGCCGCCACGTTCACCGACGAGTAGCCGCCGGCCCGTCGGGCTCAGTAGCCTTCGGTCTTCGAAATCACTTCGTTCATGATTTCGCGCGTGCCGCCGCCAATGGGATACAGGCGCGCGTCGCGAAACAAACGCTCGACCACGTACTCGCGCATGTAGCCGTAGCCGCCGTGAATCTGCACGGCGTCGTCGACGACCGCCGAGCACATGTCGGTGGCCGCATTCTTGGCCATTGCGGCGAGCGCCGGGCTCTGGTCGCCCTGCAGGTAGCGCGCGGTTGCCTCGCCCGTGAGGGCGCGAGCGGCCGCGATGCGGGTAGCCATGTCGGCGAGCTTGTGCCGCGTGACCTGAAAGCCCGTGAGCGACTTGCCGAACGCCTGTCGTTCGCGGGCGTAGGCAATCGACTCCCGATAGGCCAGCTCGGCGATGGCCACGCACTGGCTGGCGAGCGACAGTCGTTCGGTGACGAAGTTCATCATGATGGCAATGAAGCCGCCGTTCTCCGCGCCGATCAGGTTGGCCTCCGGCACGCGAACGTCCTCGAACGCAAGCTCCGCGGTGTCGCTGGCCCACCACCCCATCTTGTCGAGTTTCTTCGACACCGAGTACCCGGGCGAGCCGCGCTCCACCACCAGCATCGAGATGCCGCCGTGCTGTGGCCCGCCCGTCCGGACCGCCGCCGTTACGAAATCGGCACGGGTGCCCGACGTGATGAACGTCTTGGCGCCGTTGACGACGTAGTGATCGCCATCTTTTTGCGCGCGGGTGCGCAACGAAGCGACGTCGCTGCCGCCGCCCGGCTCGGTAATGCCCAGCGCGGCAATGGCTTCGCCGCGAAGGACCGGCTCGACGAACCGCTTCTTTTGCTCGGCGGTGCCCAGCTTGACAATGGGGGGAAGCGCTATCGAGTGGCTGCCCAGACCGACCGCCGTACCGACCGACTTGCCGGCCAGCACGAGTTCCTCTCCGGCAACCAGCGCGTGCGAGACATCGCCGCCGGTGCCGCCGACCTCCTCCGGATACCCGATGCCGAGTATTCCCGCCGCGGCAGCCTCTCGATACAGCTCAACGGGAAAGATGCCGGCCTCCTCCCACTCGAGGGCGTGCGGGGCAATCTTGTCGGCCGCGAACCGCCGAACCTGCTCCCGCAGCGCTTTGTGTTCCTCGGTCTCGAACAGGTAGGTGGCAGCCATGCCCCCAAGGGTAGACCAGTTTGCGCAGCGCCGGCAGCTCCGTTCACGCCGCCGGCCGCCCCGGTTAGTTCGCGTTCATCGCGGCGCGACCGATGCGCTCGGCGACCGCTGCGGGCACCGACATGCGGTAGCGCATGGTTCGGTCGCGAAACCCCAGACCTTGCGGAATCTCGATGCCGGGCGGCAGTTTGTCCTGCGAGGCCGCCGCCGGCGTTCCCGAGGACGCGGCGACGAAGTTGTTCATGCCGTTGACCATGGAGCTGAAATCCATGGTCATTGCAAAGCTCTCTCCCCGGCTCTTTGCGAGTTCGACCCAGACCGGGTCCGGCGCGGCTTTCGGTGGGCGGCGGTTGCCGGTGATGTAGCGCTCGATGCTCTTGCGCGCGTCGCCGAACAGAGCCATGCCGAGGCGCCCGTTCAGGGCCACCAGCGCGTTGCGATACGGCGGCTTACCGAACATTGCCTGCATTGCGTTCCCACCGGCGGCTATCGAGCCCGGCGCGTACGAAAATTCGAATTCGGTGGTGACCTTGCCCCGGACCTTGCGGGTGCGCAGCCGCGCGGTCTTCTGGTCGTAAAGCGGAGAAGCGGCGGTGTCCTCCCACCAGGAGATCATTCCCTTCTCCAGTTCCTTGGGCTCACTGGTGCGAATGCTCGACATCATCGATGCGCGTTCGCCCCAGGTCATCGACATCGCCAGCTCGTCGTCGAACAGCGCGAACAGACGCTGCCAGTCAACCGCGCTGCCGGCGTCGGTCTGCACCGCCAGGCGCGCAAACTCGAGAAACACGTCGGCCAGCGGCGCCCACTCGAGCCGCCCCGCCGCCACGAACATGCCGGTCTGTTCCGGCAGATACGCGAGCTCGGAAAAGTCGGCGGGCTTTTGCGCCGCCGTGAACGTGGCCATCGTCGTATCTGGAGCGCCGGTGGTGTCGAACACGATCGACGCCAGGTCGCCGGTCACTTCGATCGACGCGGCCGCGACCTCGAGCTGCTCCGCGAGGTCCAGATACATCTCGATCAGCGCGGCGCCCATCGCCTCTTCCTGCTTCGACGATTCCTTCATGCCCCCGATGAAGGCGCGGGCCATGGCGAGCTGCGGGGCAAACTTGGCCCGCAAGCTGTCGCCGAAAGCCGTCGCGGTCGGGTGTTTGGGCAGGGGCTCATCGAGCAGCCTTGTCAGCGCGTAGTCGGCTACGGCGTCGGCGACCGCCGCCTCCGCGACGACCGCGTAGTCCCCGGCGACCCGCACGTCCAGGTCGAAGTTGCTCGCCTTGCGAGCGTCTTCTTCGAGCACCTCGGGATCGGACGTCGGCAGCACCACCGCAAGCGGCAGCTCCGCCGCCACGTCGACGACGACGACGTAGGCCGGGGCGTCGAGCCGCAGCCCGCGCAGCCCCTGGGCTTCGAGAGCCGACGTGATGAGCTGGCCGACCGTATCCGGCGTCACGGGCACGGGCAGCTTGGCAGCTTGAGCGTAGGCCACCGCGTCGCGGGCAAAGCGCTCGACGCTGGGGACGACCGCGATGGCCAGAACGTTGGCGGGTCGCGCCGTGGGCGTCGGACGCCAGACGTCAGCCTGGGGCTCCGCCGTCGGCGCGGCCGCCTCGGCGGCGACCGACGTTTGCTCGGCGGCGCCGGCCTCCGGCGTGGTTTCGGGAGCCGGCTTGCTTCCACACGCGGCAAGGGCGGCGAACAGCAGGGCGAACAGCAGCTGTCTTGTCACCTGCTAAGGGTACCAGCCCGACAACAGCGATTGGCGACCGGCCACGGGCCCGCGACCGGCCGCGTGTGTGTCCGGCTCCCCCACCGCCGACCCACGAAAAAGGCCCACACTGCAAGCAGTGCGGGCCGGGTTTCCTTGTAGGAAGGTCGGGGCTCAGTCGGGCCGCGGCAGGTTCTGGCAGGCCGTGTCGAAGGTCATGAGCGCGTCGTTGAGGGCGTTGGTCAAGTCGCCCTCGCAGATGGAGCTGAACACGCCGGTAGCGCCGGCGAGACCGACAAACTCGAGCAGCCGCGTGGCCGCAACGGCATCGCCGAACTCGGAGCTGCAGTTCGACGGACCCGCGATGGTCGCGATGGCCCACCGGCCTTCGCCGCCGGTGAACCCGTCGAGGAACGATTTGTAGGACGAGGGCGCCTCAACGCTCTCGCAGAAGCTGCCCAGGAACGGAATCGAGAAGTTGTTGTCTTCGCGGGAGCAGTCGTCCTCGTCGGTGAGGATGACGATGCCAAGCAGCGCGTCGGGGCGGGAGAAGCCGTTGTTGGTCGGGTTCTCGAGGGCCTGCTTGAGGGCCGCAAGCGGCATCTCGTTGGCGGGCCCGTTGGTGCCCAGCTGGGCGGCGCAGGCGAACTGGGTGGCCGGATCGGTGTCCGCTTTTTCGATCCAGCGCCTGGACATACCGCAGTCGGCGGCCTGGACGAAGGCGCCGTCCATGCCGGTCTGGGTGTTGTTCACGGGAATGCCCGGAAACAGCTCCTCGGACCAGCTCTTCGAAACGCCCGTGGACGTGAGCGCCACGCGGTAGTCGATGGGCTCGCCGCCCTCGGTCACGAAACCGTCGAGCACGTCGATGAACTTGGGAAAGTTGGCCGCCAGGTTCTCCTGCTCCTGGGCCATGGAGCCCGAGTCGTCGATGACGAACATGATGTCGATCTGGTCGCAGACCTCATCCGGCGGAGGCGGAGGGGGCGGCGGGCCGTCCGGGCCGCCAGAATCGTCGCCATCGCCGTCGCCGGCCGTGGTCGTATCGCCGTCGCCGTCGCCAGCCGTGGTGGTGTCGCCATCGCCATCGCCATCGCCGGCGGTGTCACCGGGGATGGTGTCGCTGCCGCCGCCGTCGGGCGCGCACGCGGCGGCCATCGAGAGCAGTGCAACAACAAACAGAGAACTAAGTACGCGCATCGGTTACCCCTCCTACTGAGGCGGACACTGTACACGTCCAACTCCAGGAGACAGTAGCGCGATGTCGACACGCTCAGACTGGACCTAAGCGTCTGGATTAATGACAAGATTCAGGATTCAGCAACTGGCGAGTTATCAGGCGTTAGTGCGATCGATGCTTGTAGTTCTCACGAAGATCGCAACGAACCTCTCCTCGCTGGCGTCATGTTACACACGAAAGCCCTTGGGAACCCTGCTTCTGATTCGGCACGGCCAGGCGAGCTTTCTCGCCGACGACTACGACGTGCTGTCTGATCTCGGAGCCGAGCAGTCGCGCGCGCTCGGCGGGTACCTTGCCCGAGACCTGCTCAACGTCGACGCCGTGTATCGCGGACCGCGTCAGCGCCATCGCGACACGGCCCGGTTCATGCTCGACGGCGCCCGAGCCGCGGGCAGCCAGCTGCCCGAGCCGGTGGCGATGGACGAGCTCGACGAGTATCCGTTCGAAGACCTCGTCAAGCACCACCTGCCCACCCTCATCGAGCGCCACCCGGAGTTGGCCGAGCTCATGCCGAGCGGCCAAGCCGGCGAGCAGCGCAAACAGGTCTTTGGCACGTTGCTCGGCGAGCTCTCTACCCGCTGGGCTCACGACCGGCTCGACGTCTCGGGCCTGGTCGAGACCTACGGCGAGTTCTGCGATCGGGTGGTGCGCGGAGCGAAACGCGCCATCGACGAGCAGGGCCGGGGCAAGACCGTTGCGCTCGTAACGTCGGGCGGTCCCGTGACCGTGTTCATGCGCGAGGTTTTGGGCCTGGGGCACGACGACCGGACCTGGAATCAAGCCTGGCTGGTACGCAACACGTCGATCTCCGAGTACAAATATCGCTCCAATGAGATTTCGATGCTGTCGTGGAACGGCATCCCGCACCTGACCGAGCAGTCGCTCGTGACGTATCGGTAAGCGAAACGACAACCGGCCGCTCGTGGCCGCGACGAAAGGCGAACCGTGGACTTCTCCATCCCCGACCGCATGAAAACCCTGCTCGGCCGCATCGACGAGCTCATGCTGGCGCACGTCCTGCCGCTCGAGCCCATCGTGGCCGACAAGGGCTTCTTCGGCGCCCAGCCGGAGCTTTCGGCCGCGCGAGCCGCCATCAAAGAGGCGGGTCTTTGGGCGCCGAACTCTCCGGCCGACGTCGGCGGGCTCGGACTGTCCATGCTCGAGCACGGCATGGTGAGCGAAGCCCTCGGCAAAAGCCCCTTCGGCCACTACGTCTTCGGCTGCCAGGCCCCCGACATGGGCAACATCGAAATCCTGCACAAGTACGGCACCGACGAGCAAAAGAAGCGCTTCTTGGAGCCGCTAGTCGCCGGCGAAATTCGCAGCTGCTTTTCCATGACCGAGCCGCAAAACGCGGGCTCGAACCCCACCATGCTGTCGACCACTGCCGAAAAGGACGGCGACGACTACGTCATCAACGGCCGCAAGTGGTTCACCACGGCGGCCGACGGGGCCGCGTTCGCCATCGTCATGGCGGTCACCAATCCCGACGCCGGGCAGCACGGAAAAGCGTCGCAGATCATCGTGCCGACCGACACCCCCGGGTTTCGGCGCGTGCGCAACATTCCGATCATGGGCCACGCGGGAGAAGGCTGGGCCAGCCACGCGGAAATCGAGTACAGCAACTGCCGCGTGCCGCAGACGAACCGCATCGGCGCCGAGGGCGCGGGCTTTCTCATCGCGCAGGAGCGCCTGGGCCCGGGTCGGATCCATCACTGCATGCGGTGGATCGGCATCTGCGAGCGCGCCTTCGACGAGATGTGCAGGCGCGCGGCGACCCGCGACATGGGCGGCGGCAAACCCCTTGGCTCCAAGCAGATCGTTGCGGCCTGGATCGCCGAGGCGCGCGCGAAGATCAACGCGGCTCGATACATGGTGCTGCACGCGGCCTGGACCATCGACCAAAAGGGCCTGTACGAGGCGCGCGAAGAGATTTCCCTGATCAAGTTCTACGTCGCGGACGTGATGATGGAGGTCGTCGACCGAGCGGTGCAGACCCACGGCGCCCTCGGCATCACCGACGACACCGTGCTGTCGTTCTTCTACGCTCACGAGCGCGGCGCGCGCATCTACGACGGGCCCGACGAAGTGCACAAGGTCGTGGTCGCGCGCCGCATCATGAAGAGCTACCAGCGCGGTCTCGAAAACGCTTCGAGCGGCGACGGCGCTACTTCCTGAGGCACGACGGAGACGCCATGTCCGAACTCGTCGACAAGTCAGGCCCCACTCGCGAAGGCGAGGAGCTGCCCCTCGATACGCTGGCCCCGTACCTGCGTCAACGCCTCGACGCGGGCGATGCGGAGGTGAAGGTAGAGCAGTTTCCCGGTGGCCACTCCAACCTCACGTACGCGGTCACCGTCGGCGACCGCGAGCTGGTGCTTCGAAGGCCGCCTTTCGGCTCGAAGGTCAAAAGCGCCCACGACATGAGCCGCGAGTGGCGCATGCTGTCGGCGCTGGCGCCGACGTACGACCGCGCGCCGACGCCGGTGCTGTTCTGTGACGACCCGGCCGTCATGGGGTGCGACTTCTACCTGATGGAGCGACTGCGCGGGGTGATCCTGCGCAAGCGACCGCCCAAGGGGCTCGAGCTGACGCCCGAGCTGGCCGCGGCGCTGTGCAACTCGCTGGTCGCCGGGCTCGTCGACCTGCACGCCCTCGACTACGAGGCCGTGGGCCTCGGTGACTTTGGCAAGCCCGAGGGATACGTCGAGCGCCAGGTGACCGGCTGGACGGGTCGCTACGAGAAGTCGCAGACCGACGACATTCCGCAGGTCACCGAGGTGGCGCGCTGGCTGGCCGACAACATGCCCGCAAGCCAGGCGGCGACCATTCTGCACAACGACTACAAGTTCGACAACATGGTCCTCGCGCCCGATGAACTCACGCGCATCGTGGGCATTCTCGACTGGGAGATGAGCACCGTTGGCGACCCGCTCATGGACCTGGGCACGTCGCTTTCGTACTGGGTGCAGGACGACGACCCGGCCCCGCTCAAGACCATGGGCTTCGGGCCGACGGCGTGGCCCGGCATGTACACGCGTCGCCAGGTGGCCGACGCCTACGCCGAGCGAAGCGGGCGCGACGTGTCCAACGTGCTGTTCTACTTCGTGTACGGCCTGTTCAAGACCGCCGTGGTCGTGCAGCAGATCTACTACCGATACAAGCAGGGCCTCACCCAGGACGAGCGCTTCGCCATGTTCATCATGGGGGTGCGCCTGCTGGTTCAGCAGGCCGGCGCCGCCATCGACAAGGGCGACATCTAGCGGGGGCTGCGCAGGCCCGCCCGCCGGGTGCCTTTGGGGTCGGCTTGGCAACTTGGCAAGACCGTCCCCGAACGTGGGCGGTCTTACCGGCGCGCGGTCGGGCTTGGCAACTTGGCAAGACCGTCCCCGAACGTAGGCGGTCTTACCGGAGCGGTTTTGCCGGGGCCGGCTAACGGTCGATGAGGATGTCGCCGAGGGGCTTTTTTTCGATGGCGGGCACGCGGCAGCCGTCGGCGGGAAAACCAACGGGGATGAGCACGAAAGCGCGCTCGTGGCTGGGTCGGCCGAGCACGTCGCGCAGGAAGTTCATGGGGCTCGGGGTGTGGGTCAAGGTCGCCAGGCCCGCGTGGTGGAACGCCGCGAGCAGCATGCCCACCGCGATGCCGACCGACTCCTGCACGTAGTAGTGACGCTCGTCGGCCTCTTGCCCGTGCTTTTGCCCGAACACCGCGATGAGCGCTGGCGCCGTTTCGAGAAACGGCTTGTGCTCGTCGGTGCCCAGGTGCGCCAGGTCGTCGAGCCAACGCTGCGGCGCTCGCCCGCCGTAGAAGGCTCGCTCCTCCTTCTCGGCCGCCTCGCGGATCTGCTTTTTGACCTCGGCCTCGGTAACGAGCACGAAGGTCCACGGCTGCTTGTTGGCCCCGGACGGCGCCGTCCCCGCGGTCGCAATGCAGTCTTCGAGCACCGAGCGCGGCACCGGCTCGGGTGAAAACTCGCGCACCGTGCGGCGCCGCCGCATCTCGGCGAGGAACGCCGCCGAGCGCTGCTCCATTTCGGCCGGCTCGTAGCGAACGAAGTCGAGGGGGACCGTCTCGATGTCGGACATGCCCCGTTAATACAGGTCGAACGGAACGGTGACTACCGTCTGCGCGCCGGTTGCGGCAAATCGGGCGCCGCCCAGCGTCCGCCGCATGCACGGCAGCAAGCCATTTTCGTGCAAATACGCCGGGGCCCGCACGCGCGCGGGCCCGACGCGGCCGTCGGCCTCGACCCGGGCCTCGAGAGTTATCTTCGCCGTGAGTTCGGCGTTGCCCCGCGCGTCCTTGATGCAGTCGATGATGCCGTCGGCCACGCCGGCAATGCCCGCATCGATTTCCCCCCGGTCGAGGGCTCGCCCGCCACCGCCGCCCGAAAAGTCGACCTGCTTTTCCTCCACCTGCGGCTTTTGGCCCCGCCACACCAGCTTTCGGTCGGCCGCCGTGAGCTCGACCATCTCGTCGGCGGTTTGGCGCCGCGGGCGCCGCCGCTTGCGCGCCTTCTTCTTGCCGCCCGGCTCCTCGACCGGGCCGGCGTCGGCCACCTCCGCTACGGGCTCCTCCGCGGACTCCCACGGTCGTTCGAGGACCGCGAACACGACCGCGCCGCCGAGAAGAAAACCAACGATGAGGCCGCCTGCAAAACCGCCCATGGCGGCGCACCTTACCACCGCGACGGGCGCTGGCCCGAGGCCCATTCGTCGACTACGTTGCCTCCGATGCGCGCGGGCCCGCTGTACATGACCCTCGCCGGGCTGGCCTTCACGCTCATGGTCGTGGGCGTCAAAGAAGCCCGCTCCGAGCTGGTCGCCCTCGACGTCATGGTTTGGCGCGGACTCATCGCCACGCCCCTGGCCTGGGCCTGGGCCCGCCGCTCGGGCGAAACCCTGGTCCTCGTAGGTCGGCGGGCGTTTGCCTATCGCGCCGGCTTCGGCTTCTTCGCCATGTCGTGCTTCTACACGGCTGCCAAGGGCCTGCCCATCGCCGATCTCTCGATCGTCACCAAGCTGCAGCCCATTATCATCGCCTTCGCGGCGCCGCTGGTGCTCGGCGCCCGGGAACGGGCGGGCGCCTGGGTCTGGCTCATCCTCGCCGCCGGCCTCGCGGGCTCGGCCGTCTTGCTGGCCCCCGCCCTCGAAGTCGGAAACTGGTTCGGCCTGTGGGCCCTGGCCGGCACCGTGCTTTCGTCCGGCGCCCACATCGCCATTCGCGCCCTCGGCGGCACCGACCGCCCGGAAGCGGTTGTGGTTTGGTTTCAGGCGACTCTGTTCGTGCTCGCATCGCTTGGTCTGCTCGTCACGGAGAACCGCTGGCTCGAGTGGCCGAGTGCCGAGCTCGTGCCCTACCTGGTCCTTACCGGCGTCATGGCGACCGCTGGCCAGCTGCTGCTCACTCACGCCTACAAGCTCGACCGGGCCGCCACCGTGGCCGCCGCTGCGTACACGTCGCCGCTGTGGGCGGTGATCGTCGACGCGCTGTTCTTTTCCATCGTGCCCGGCGGCCACGTCTGGCTCGGCGGCGCCATCATCGTCGGCGCGGGACTGTTCCTCGTGTTTCGCGCCCCTGGCGACAACCCGCGCCCCGAACGCCCGGCAACGACCGACGAGACATGAGCCGGCGCGCCGTAGATGCCCGGAATTCTGCGCGTAGCCGAACACGCCGGTCCGGGTCCGGCCGCGGCGCGTAGTCCGCCGAACAATCGTACGCGCTTGTGGCCTCTGGCGTCGGCGGCGGTGTCCGGCTCGGTGGTCGCGCGCGGAGCCAACGATGGCTCCGCCTTGTCGAGGAGGGAGTTTGGTGGGCCCAAGTGACCGACGAGCCACGACGCTAGCGCGTGGAGGGGGCCGGAGAGTTCTCCGACGAATACCTGTTCCAGGTCACTACGAAACGCTGCCTCCGCCATCGACGTCGAGCACGGCCCCGGTGGTAAAGCCATTCTCGACGAGAAACGCCACCGCCGGCGCGATGTCGTCAACGCCGCCGATGCGTCGCACCGGAAGTGCGCTGGCCATGTTGTCGTACAGGGCGCGACGCTGATCGGCGGGCATCGAGTCGTAGGCCGGCGTGTCCACAAACCCCGGCGACAAAACGTTCACCCGCAGCGGCGCCAGTTCCTTGGCCAGGGTGCGGGCCATCGCCGCAATGGCGCCATTGACCGCGGCCAGGCCGGCCGTGCCGGGAATTGCCGCGCGAGCGGCGCCCCCGATGAGAAACGTGATCGACCCGGTCGGCGACATGCGCGGCGCGCCATACCGGGCCGCATGCAAGTGAACCCAGAACTTGCCGTCGAACGCCGCGCGCAGGGCGCTCGGCTCGAGCTCGCAAAAGGGCCCCCAGGCGGCGGCCGACGACGCTGCGATCACGAGGTGGTCGACTGCGCCCTGCTCTGCGAAAAACGCCTCGACCGCGGTCGCGTCCGAAAAGTCCACGGCGCAGGTCGCAACCTCGCCATCGACCGTCGCGGCCGCGGCCTCGAGCCGCTGGCTGCTTCGCCCGACCAGCACCAGCTTGCCTCCGTTGCGCGCCAGTCGTTGCGCCGCCGCCAGGCCCATGCCCGAGCTCCCTCCGACGATGACGATGCGTTGTCCGTTGATTGTCATTTCGGTTTCCCCTCTGGATGTGTTTCTAAGTTTCGAGACGGCACGTCTCGAAACACTTTCTAAACCGAGACGCCGCGTCTCGCAAGTGGTATGTTCAGCCGCATGGGGAGCGCTGCGACAAACAGCCGAAACAAAAAGACCCGGCCGGCGAGCCCGGCAGCGAAAACGCCGGGCGAAGGGCCAACCTCGACGCCCGGACGACCTCGCAGCTCGCGTTCCCACGACGCGATCCTGTCGGCTGCGCTGGAGCTGCTCGAGTCGGAGGGCTACCGGCGCGTAACCATCGAGGCAATCGCAGCGCAGGCCGGCGTGGGCAAGCAAACCATCTATCGCTGGTGGTCGTCCAAAGCCGACATCGTCCTCGAAGCCTTTGCCCGCGCCGGCGGGACGCAGGTGCCCGAACCCGATACGGGAGCGCTGAACAGCGACCTGCGCGCGTTTGTGCGAAGCACGCTTCGAGCCGTAAAGAGCCACGAGCGCGTGCTGTGCACCCTCATGGCGGAGGCTCAGCTAGACGGCGAGTTCGCCGACAAGCTTCGAACCGTGCTGATCGGCAGCCGACGCGCCAGCTTGTTGCGGGTCTTCGACCGGGCGGCGGCCCGCGGAGACCTCGCCGAGCAACTCGATCGCGAGCTGCTCGTCGACCTTGTCTACGGGCCCATGTGGTACCGGCTGCTCAACAAGCACGCTCCCGTCGGCCGCGCGCTCGCGGATCAACTCGTGGGGATCGTCATGGCGGTGGTTCGCCAGGGCGACCAGGCACACGACGGTACCGCGCCGCGCGGCTAGGACCGCAGACCGCCCAGGCGCTGGCGCAGATACGCGCGCTCGACGTCGTTGGTGCAAAGCTCGATGGCGCGCTCGTACGACGCCCGCGCGAGCCCGGCATCGCCGGCGCGCACGGCCAGCTCGGCGCGCACCGCGGCCAGGCGGTGGTGGCGGCCCAGCGACTCGTCGAGGGTGGCCAGCAGGGCGAGACCCGCCCCGGGCCCCGATACCTCGGCCACGGCGACGGCCCGGTTGAGGCGCACGATCGGCGACCCGGTCAGCGCCTCCAACCGCTCGTACAGGCGTGCGATGGCGCCCCAGTCGGTGGCCTGCGCGGCCGGGGCCCGGGCGTGTTCGGCGGCGATCAACGCCTGCAGGCGGAGCTCCTCGGCGTAGCCCCGGGTTGGCGCCACGCCCGCGACCAGGGCCAGTCCGGCGCGAATTTCACCGCCGTGCCAGGCCGCTCGATTCTGCTCGGCCAGGGTCACCAGCGTGCCGTCGCGTTCGCGCGCGTCGCGGCGCGAGTGCTGCAGCGTCAGCAGCGCCAGCAAAGCCTCGACCTGCGGGGCGCCGGGCGTAAGCTCCCGCAGGATCGCCGCCAGGCGAACCGCCTGCCCGGCCAGGTCGGCCCGCAAAAGCCGCGGCCCTTGTCCCGGCGTGTAGCCAGCCGTGAACGCGAGATAGATGGTTCGACACACTTCGTCGAGGCGCGCCCGCAGCTCGTCGGCGGCCGGCGCAGCGAGCGGAATGCCCGCACCGACGATCTTCTTTTTCGCGCGCGTGAGACGAGCCGCCATGGCCGTCGGAGCGACCAGAAACAGCCGCGCGATTTCGTCGGTGCGCGTGCCCAGCACCAGGCGCAGCGCCAGCGCCGAGCGCGAGGTCGGCGACAGCGCGGGGTGGCAGCACAGCAAGATGAGCTGCAGCCGCTCGTCGGGCAGGTCGTCGAACGAATCCTCGGGCGCGACCCAGTCGGATCGAACCGCCACAAGCGGGGCCTTGCGCGCGGCCACCGCCTCGGACCGCAGCCAGCTCACGACCTGTCGGTGGGCGGTACGGTAGAGCCAGCCGGGGGGATTCGTCGGTACGCCATCGTCAGGCCAACGCGCCGCAGCGCGGGCAAACGCCTCGCTCAGCGCGTCCTCGGCCAGGTCGAGCCGGCGGGTGCGCGCCACCAGAAGCGACAGCAAGCGCCCCCACTCGGCTCGATGAAGCCGGTCGAGAACCTCAGGGGTCGACGACCGGTCGGAGCTCGATGTCATAGGCGGGAAGGGTCCGGCACACCTCGATGACGGCGTCGAGGTTGGGGGCTTCGAGCACGTAGTAGCCGCCAATGTGCTCCGCGGCCTCGGCAAACGGACCGTCGGTGATGGTCATCTCGCCCCCCCGGGTGCGCAGAGTCGTGGCCACAGTGCCATCCCCCAGCGCTTCGCCGCCCAAAAGCTCGAGGTCGGGACTCGCTTCACAGGCCTCGGCGAAGGCCACGTGCTTGGCCATGCCGGCGGCTTGCTCCTCGGCGGTCAGTTCATCCCAGGGCTTGAGCTCGCCGTAGCCGGCGAGCAACACGAAGTATTTCATGAGTGGTTCCTTTGCGTTGTGGGCCGACGAACCCCGCCGGCGCGACTATGACGCGCCAGCCGGACCTCGATCGACATCGCTCGCCAAAAAAAGTGAGCCCAAGTGCCGGGGACGGCACCAGGCCGCCGCCGGCGCCGCGCCCTGGCCCGGCTGTGCCACTATTTTCGTGCCCCATGTGCACGCTGGTCATTCTTCATCGCGTGATTCCCGACTTGCCCCTGGTCCTGGCGGCCAACCGGGACGAGTTCTACGCCCGCGAAGCGGTGCCCGCCCACCACCTGGGCGACGGCATCTGGGCGGGGCTCGACCGACAGGCCGGCGGCACGTGGATGGGCGCCACCGACGCCGGCTTCTTTGCCGGCCTCACGAACCAGCGCAGTGGCGGCCCCGCCGAGCCGGCCCCCCGGTCGCGGGGCGAGGTCGTCATGAATCTGCTGCGCGCCGGCGCCGTCGAGCCGGCGGCCGCTTTGATGGAGACGCTCGCGCCCTCGGACTACCAGGGCTTCAACGCCTTGTTCGGCGACGCCAGAACGCTGCGCATCGCCTATGGACGCCCCGACGCCGCCCGCATCGAAGTTCGCGATGTCGAACCGGGCATTCACGTGTTGCCCAGCGACATCCTCAACTCGCCGGGGTTTCCTAAGGTCGAGCGAGCGCGCCGGGCGGCGGAGCAACTCGTCGCCGACTACGTCGACTGGAACACGCTCGCTCGCGGCCTGGCGTCACTGCTGGCCGACCGCACCGAGCCGGCCGCCGGCGACATCCCGGATCCGACCGCGTCCGGCCGGCTCGACCCCGCCATCGTCCGCAAGCTCCACGCCCTGTGCGTGCAGACGCCGGTCTACGGCACCCGGTCGTCGTCCTTGATCGCCCTGCGCCCGGGCGAGCTGGCCCACTACGAGTTCGCCGACGGGCCGCCCTGCGAAGCGCCCTTTGCATCGATTCTCGAGCGCCGCTAGTCGACCGCTAGTCGCGATACTGCGCCGCGGCTCGCTCGAGCTCGTCGGTGACGCGACCGCGCAGCTCCTCGGGCTCGACGACCTTGACCGCCGGGCCCCAGCCGAGCACCCAGGAGGTGAGTTCACGCAGGCTCGTGACCTCGAGCTCGAGACGCACTCGACCACCTGCGATTTCGGTTGCGACCTGGGTGCGGTGAAACCGGCGGGCGAGCACTTCGGTCCGCACACCCGCCGCGAACTCGAGCACGACCCGATGCCGACGACGGCCGGTGATGAGACCGAAAGCCCCGTCGAACAGCGCGTCAATATCGAGGTCCTCCGGCGGTGCAAAGCGGCTGCGGCGCACGGGCTGCGCCCACTCGAAGCGCTCGACCGCAAATACCCGCGGCGCTCCACGCTCGCCGTCGCGGTACCGGCTCGCGACCACGTACAGGCCGTTGCGATAGATGATGAGAGCGTACGGCTCGAGCACGCCCTCCGACGCCGCGCCGCGCCGCGGCCGGTAGAACGTGTTTACCCGGCGGCCCATCATGACGCCGGTCTGCAGCGCGTCGAGAACGTCTTCTTTGTCGCTGTAGTGCTTGGTGCCGCCGGACGGCAGGTACACGATCTGTTCGTCGAGCTGGCGCAGGTCGCGCCGTTCGCGGCCCGGCAGCGTCTCGAGTAGCTTTTCGTAGACGCTGGCGACGTCTTCGTACAGCGGCGTTCCGCGAAACACGTCGAACATGCGGCGCACGGCGAGCAGCGTGTAGCGCTCGCGTCGAGTGATGGGAATGCGGGTCGCGTCGGCGTCGAGAATGCGCACGACGGCGCGCCCGTAGCGCCCCGGCTCGCGGTCGAACGAAAGCCGAATGCCGGCTTCTTCGAGGGCGAGCAGGTCGCGCCGCAGCTGCGATCGACTCACGCCGAGCTCGGCGCCCAGCTCGTGCATGGACAGGCCGGTGTGACGCCCCTGCAGGCGCAGGAGAATGCGGACCAGGCGGACCGAGTGCGTGAGCCCGCCCGGAGACCGGGTTTTGGAGGCGGTGGTCGCTGGCTTGGCCATGGCTCCGAGTCGCTCTGGCTTATACCAGGGTGTTCACTCAATGAACACCCTCGAAGCGAAGCTGTGGTCATGCAGCGGCGAGGTCCAGGCAGGGCGCGCCGCCTGCGATTCCCCCCGAATCAGGAGAACTCTGCATGAAAAAGCTTCGACTCCCCCGCGTTTCCCTCGCTTCCGCCACTGCGCCCGCGACCTCGTCGCGCCCCGCCCTGGTTGCGCTCGAGCCCGATGACCTGACGGCCATCACCGGCGGTATCGGCGTCGTCGCCCAGCTCGCGCCGGCGTCCCCGACAACCGCCGGGACCACCGGCAGCGCGCCCCCCGTCGGCTAGTCGCCCCGGGTGCCCGCCCGGTCCGGCGCGTGCCAGGAACTGCGAAGCCACGCAGTCCGGTACGCGTCGGACAGCGATGCCCCGAGACGGTCGATCCAGAAAGCCCGGCGCTCTTCCATGAGCGCCGCCTCTGCGTCACGGCCCGCGCGGCGCAGGCCCGCCGCGAGACCGCCAGCAATGGCTGGGGCGAGGGCCCCGACGCCAGCCGTCTCGCTGTCGCGGTCGGTAAGGAGCGAGTCCACCGCCCCGGCGAACGCAGTCAGGTCTGCGTTTGTCGCACCACAGGGCCGAGACAGCGCAAGGGCGATATCGAGCGCAGCCTCGGCGCGCACGAACGGCACCCGACAGCCGTCGAGATGCTCGACGGCGCCGCCAACATCCTCGGCGGACAACAAGGCGACGATTTGCGCCGCGCTTTGCCAGCGAGGCAAGGCGGTAGCGGCGGCCACGTCGGCCGTCACCCTGCGGGCGGCGGACACGTCGCCGGCCAGGTGCAGCACGCGGCGTAGCCACAGGCGCGCCCACAGCGCGCGGCCGGGGTCTTCCTCAGCGGCTACCACCCGCTCGAGCAGCTCGCGGGCTTCGGCGCGGCGATCCAGGAGCAGCATGCCGAGGGCGTGGGCGAACACGGCCCCGCCGCCGTCGTTGAGGGCCAGCCCGCGATCGAGCGCGTCGCGCGCGGCGCCGAGGTCGCCGGCGGCCAGCATCACTTCGCCGACCTGGCCGAGAAAGCGGGTTTGCAGCCGGCGTTCGCGAACGCGTCCGCACAGCTCCGCGGCGCGCTCGAGGTGCTCGGCCGCGGCCCGCTCGCGGCCGCGGCAGCGCTCGACGTCGGCCAGGATCTCGAGGGCCATGCACTGCACGGTCCAGTCGTCGCCGCTGGCGTCGGCGACCTCGCGCGCCAGGGCGGCGCCCCGGTCGATCTCGCCGGCCATGACCAGAAAGCCGCCCAGGTTGAGCCGGGCTTCGAGGCTGCGCAGCCGGTGGCCGATACGCGCGGCCTCCTCGACGGCCTCGGCCGACAGCTCGATGGCCCGCGCCATCTGGCCGCGCCGGTACGCCACCAGCCCGAGGTTGAGCAGGCACGCGGCTCGGACCGTGTGCAGGCGCGCCCGCTCGGCCCCGCGCAGACCGCGCTCGTACAAGGCCGCCGCGCGCTCCAGGTCGTTTTTGCGCAGCACCACGTTGCCGAGGCGCCACAGGCCGTGGGCGTGGCCGGCGTCGTCGCCGCCCATGGCCGCCGCGCGCTCGGCCAGCGCAATCGCCTCATCGACCTTGCGCTCGTCGTCGGGTGCCGCGACAAACCGCGACAACACGTACAGGCTGTCGCGCTGGAGCGACTCGTCCCCGGCCCGCTCGGCCAACGACAGCGCCCGGCGCACGGCCGCTTCCGCGCGCTCGAACGCCCCGGACGCGGTGCTTCGATTCCACACGTCGCTGCGCACCAACTCGACTCGAGCCAGGGCTCGGGCCGCGTCGCGGTCGGCGACATCCCGCTCGGACAGGGCAGCCTCGGCCGCGTCGAGCTCGCGCCCCGCGGCGTCGCGCTTGCCCAGGCGAAGCAGAAGCTCCGCGCGGTCGACGCGGGCACCGGCGGCCGCGATCGGGCGCAGCGGCCCCCACAGGGCCGCCGCGCGGGCGAAGAACGCCTGCGCATCGTCGTGGGCGCACGCCTGCACCGCGGTTTGGCCGGCGCGGCGGTAGTAGCGGGCGGCCGCGCACAAATCGTCGACCGCCGCGGGTTTGTCTCCGCCCCCGGCAAGAGCTTCCTGCGCGGCCTTGTCGAACCAGGCCACGGCTTCTTCCGCCACCTCGCCGCCGGCAAAGTGCTCGGCCAACACGATGGCGTCGCTTTCGCCGTGAGCCTGCAGCCACTGGCCGGCCAGTCGATGGCCGGTGCGGCGGTCGCTCTCGGGCAACGAGGCGTAGGCGGCTTCGCGCACCAGGTCGTGGGCAAAGGCGTACTCGCGCTCGCCGGCAAACTGCTCGGGAGCCCGCCAGCGCTCGACGAGCTTGTGCGACTCGAGGCTGCGAACCACGTCGCGAACCGTGCGGCGGTCGAGCTCGGGGCCCAGCAGCGCACACACGGCGCCATCCCAGAAGCGGCGGCCGAACACGCTGGCCGCGCGCAGCACCTGGCGCTCGAGCGCAGGCAGCCGGCCAATGCGCAGCTGAACGCCACCGAGCACCGACGCGGGCAGCCGCTCGTCGGCCCCGGCCAGCGCCGCTCGGGCGAGCTCTTCGAGGAAGAACGGGTTGCCGGCCCCACGCGCGACGATCGACGCCACCCGCCGGTCGTCAACGGCACCGTCGCCGACGACGGCACGCACGAGGCGTTCGCTCGCCGGTGGCGGCAGCCCGTTGAGACGCAGTTCCTGGCGCCCCCAACGCCGACCCAGGTCGGCAAAGCGCTCCTCGAGCTCCGGCCGGGCAAAGGCGAGCAACAAAAACGGCAGGTCGTCGGCGCCCGCGACGCCGGCGCCGAAGAGATCGACGCTTGCCGAGTCGGCCCACTGGGCGTCGTCGAGCGCCAGGACGAGCGGGCGCGCCGGTCCCGACGCCGACGGCGCGGCCAGACCGCGCAGCAGCGCGACCCACGCGGACCGAACCTGCGCGGCCATGAGCTGCGGGTCGCTGCGCGCCGCGGCGACCGCGGCATGGGTTGGCTGCGACCCGGCCGACTCGGCGCCAGGATACGCAAGCTCGACCAGAAAGGCGGCCGCGCGGCGGGCCCCGTCGGCATCCATCGGAGGGGCGGCTCGCGCGGCGATGCTCTCGAGCACTTCGACCGCGTCGGTCGGGCCGGCACGAGACTCGGCCTCGACGACCCCGCGGACGACCTGGCCCGCAAGTCCGTACGGCACCCGCGCGCGAACGGCATCGCCGCGAGCGGACACGATTCGCGGCCGCTGCTCGGCATCGCGCAGGCGATCGAGCAACGCGTCCCGCAGCCGCGATTTGCCAGCCCCGGCCTCCCCGAGCACGACCACGGCGTGGCTGATGGAATCGTCGACACAGCCGGCAAACGCCGCCTCGAGCTGGCGCAACACCGCCCCGCGGCCGACCATCGGCGTGAGGCCAGGCGCCGCGCGGACCGCGCGATCCGCATCGCGCTCGCCGGCGCGCTGCCCTACGAGCTCCCACGAACCGCGCTGCCCCGACACCGAGGTCGTCGTCAGCTCGAACTCGGGCCCGAGCAGGGACCGCAGGGTGTCGCCGATCCAGACCCCGGGTCGCGTTCCCCCCGCAAGCGCTGCCGCCGCGTCGATGTGGTCACCTTCGTCGCCCCCCGCGCCGCGAAGTCCGCGACCGTAGGCGACCCCACAGCGCGCCGAGGGAAACGTCGCCCGCAGAGCGAGTGCACACCGGGCGGCCCGGCGCGCCAGGTCGTTCATGGAGCCGGTTCCCGCAACGCCGACGACGACGGCGCCACTCACCAACAGGTGAAGGCGCCCGCCGAGCTCGGCCACTCGCGCTCGAGCGGTCGACAGGGCCGACGCCGACTCGGCCAGCGCCGTCGGGGCCTGCCCCGGGGACATCGCCGCGTTGTCGGGCGGCGCCGTCTCCGTGCCGTCGACGTCCGGCCGCATGGCTCCGAGATCGGCGTACACCACCGCCATGGGCTCGAGCTCGTGCTCCGACAGTGCCGCCGGCCCGCGCGCCGCAGCGCCATCGTCGAGCGTGCTCGCGTCGGGGTGTTCGAGAGCGCGCTCGAGCAACCGGGCGGCCGCGCGCCCGTCGGCGGGCCGTCGCGTTCGGTCGACGTGCATGAGCTGCCCAACCGTGCGATCGACGAGGTCGGGCAAGGCCGTGTTTGCGCCGCGCACCCGGGGCGCCTCCGGCGCCAGCGCGATGCGCGCGACCAGCACCGCGTGGGCCTCGCCGCGATCTCCGAAAGGCGGGCGCCCGGTCAGGCAGGCAAACAACACCGCGCCGAGGCCGTACACGTCAGTGCTGGGTCCGAGCTCGGACTCGCCGCGAGCCTGCTCCGGCGCCATGTACGCCGGCGTGCCGATGCCCGCGCCGGTCGCCGTGAGCCGAGACGTGTTCGCCAACCGCACCACGCCGAAGTCGACCAGCTTTGGGCAACGCAGGTCGCCCCCGGCAAGCAACAGGTTGCTCGGCTTGACGTCGCGATGAACGATGCCGAGGTCGTGGGCCGCCGCGAGGGCCCGGGCCAACCGCACTCCCAGCTCCAGAGCCGCGCGCGGCCGCAGCGGGCCCGCCTCCAGTCGCTCGCGCAGCGTTTCGCCCTCGACCCATTCCATGGCCAGGAACGCGCCGCGGCGATCGTCGAGGTCGTGCGCGACGTAGCCGGCGATGCCGGGGTGGGCGCCGAGCGAGCGGAGCGCCTCGACTTCGCGGGCGAACCGGGCCCGCAAATCCCGCCCCGGCCGGCGCAACACCTTCAGCGCAACCAGCTCACCGGACTCTCGATCGTGCGCCCGATACACGTCCCCCATGCCGCCGCTGGCCGCGTAGGCCTGCACCGTGAAGCGCTGCGCAACAACGTCACCCACCTGGAGGCTCATGGGCGCCCGGAGAATAGACTACCGCCGCGCCCCGGTCGCGCCCCGAACCCGTCCCCTAGCTCGTGCTGGGCTACCCGGGGGGACACACAAAGGGCCAAACGATAGACCCGTGGACTTGACTCGTGGGCCCCGGCCGGTGACGGCGGCGGCGCGAGGGCACGCGTCGCCTCGACGCGACGTGGGCGCCTGTCCCACTCGCTGCCCGGGTGTTGCGCCCGGCTCGACGGCCCTTGCTGCCCGCGGCGGGCAGGTTTTGGCCAGGCGATTGGGCTTGCTACGCTATGGATGGTGCTGGGGCAACCGGTGATTGGCGACACCCTCGCGAATCGATTTGAGATTCGCCGCGAGATCGGCGCCGGCGGGATGGGAGTGGTCTACGAGGTCCTCGACCGGCTGCGCCAGGAAATCGTCGCGCTCAAGATCATGCGACGGCGGGTGGATCATCGAGCGCTCTCGCGCTTCAAGCTCGAGTTTCGGGCCCTCGCCGACCTGCACCATCCGAACCTGATCTCTTTGTACGAGCTGGTCGAATCCGAAGGCACGTGGTTTTTCACCATGGAGCTCGTCCACGGAGAAGACCTGCGGACCTTCGGGGGACGAGCGATCTCGCTGTTGCCGAGCACCGGGGCCAGCGCGGCCACGGCGAGCATGGCAGCCGGCCGGCCCGTGCCAACGCCGCCGTCGTCCGCCGCGACCTCGACCGCCACCGCCACCGCGCTCGGCCAAAACCGGCCCGGTGTCCCCGCCGAGCAGCTGGCGCCCGCGCGCCAGCCCGTTGCCTCGGACCAGTTCCGCCCCATCCTGCGCCAGCTCGCGCTTGGAATCGCGACGCTGCACGATGCCCGGCGCCTGCACCTCGACATCAAGCCATCGAACGTGCTCATCGACGCCAGCGGTCGCGCCGTTCTGTGCGACTTCGGCCTGGTAACCGATCTCGTCGAGAACGCCCACCAGGAAAGCCTCGCGGGCACCGCCGCCTACGTGGCGCCCGAACAGGCGGCGCGCGGCCAGCTAAGCCCCGCGTCCGACTGGTTCGCCTTCGGAGCGCTGATGTACGAGGGGCTTTGTGGCCGGGCTCCCTTTGCCGGCGCAACCATGGCCGAACGCGCGGCTCCGGCGTCGCCGGCCCTGCCGCCTCTGCCCGACAGCGCGCCGCCCGACCTCGCCGAGCTTTGCCTCGAGCTGCTGGCCCACGCGCCCGCCGACCGTCCCGACAAGGATGAAATCCTGCGCCGACTGGGGTGCCGCGATGACGACGGCACCGCGGCCGCGACGTCTCTTGTCGGCCACGGCGACGCCCCGCTGTTCGTCGGCCGCGACTCGGAGCTGGCCACGTTGTTCAACGCCCTCGAAACGGCCCGCGACGGCCAGGGCCACCTGGTGCAAATCGTCGGGGAGTCGAGCTTCGGCAAGACTGCGTTGGCCACACACTTCCTCGACCGGGCCGAACGAGACCACGACGCACTGGTTCTGCGCGGACGCTGCTATCGAGCGGAATCCGTGCCGTTTAAGGGCTTCGACGCGGCTGTCGAGGACCTGGCCCGCTTTCTCGACTCGGTTCGCTGGGACGCCAGCGGCGGGGACCAAAGCGCGGCGCTCCGAACTCTATTTCCGAGCCTCGGGCGCGAGGGCGACGAAGCCCTGGTGACCCACTCCGACGTGGCGCCCGCCGATCTGCGGCGCACGGCCTTCGGCCAGCTGCGGGCTCTGCTGCGCCGGATCTCGGAGAAAAAGCAGGTCGTCATCTTCCTCGACGACCTGCAGTGGGGCGACCTCGACGCGGGCGCACTCCTGGTGGCGTTGCTGCGCAACCCTGCCCCGCCACCGGTCCTGGTGCTGGCAACGGTTCGCGCGGAGGAAGAGGACTCGAGCCCGCTCATTGGCTTTCTGCGCGAGCAAGAGCGGCATCTCCCGGACGTCGAGACGGTGCGACTCGCTCAGCTCGGGACCGACGAAACCATGGAGCTCGCCGCCAAGATGCTCGGCGGCGCCAGCGACCGAGCTCGGCAGGTCGCCGAGGAGTCGGGCGGCAACCCCCTTCTCATTCGCGAGTTGTCGCGCGCCGCGCCGACTCAGTCGAACGACCATTCCCTGCTCTCGCTTCTGTCCGAGCGCATCCGCACCCTGCCCGATGCGCCCCAGTCGCTGTTGACGGCCGTTGCGATCGCCGACCGCCCCATCCCCGAGGTGGTCGCCGCCCGGGCCGCGCGAATCCCCCGGGGCGGCCAGACCGTGCTCACGTCCCTCGCCAGCAATCACCTGGTGCGAACGCTGGGTGCGGGCAGCTCCCCTCTTGTGGAGTGTTTTCACGCGAGTGTTCGAGAAGCCGTGCTCCAGGCTCTCGACGAGTCCGACGTGCGGCGCTGGCACCGGCGACTCGCCCGCTCCTACAGCCAGGAAGGCAGCGTCGAGCCCGAGGTCTTGGTGGAGCACTACCTGGCCGCCGGCGATCGCGACAAAGCGGCCGCCCACGTGCTCGCGGCCGCCAGGGCAGCGGCGGACTCGTTTGCCTTCGATCGCGCCGCGCGCCTGTACAACCTGGCCCTCGAGCTCGACACCGAGCACGACGTGAGCGCGCTGCTTCTGCGGTTGAGCGATGTGCAGGCAGCGGCGGGAGATGGCGCCGCTGCCGGCCGTACCCTGCAGCGGGCGGCCATGGGCCTCGACGGCGACGAGCAGCTCGACTGCAAGCGCCGGGCGGCGGAGCTGCTTTTGCAGTCGGGCTACGTGACCGAAGGTCGCAACGCCGTCGAAGAGTTCGCGCGGCACGTCGGCGTGCGCATTCCCAGCTCGTCGCTGGCAGTGCTCGGCTCCCTCCTCGCTCGGCGAGCCTGGCTCCGACTGCGGGGGCTCGACGCCAACGTCGATCGCTCGGCCGAAATCTCGGGGCGGCGGCTGCAGCGGCTCGATGTGCTCTGGACCATCGCGACCGGCCTCAGCCTGATCAACCCGATCCCGGCCGCCGAGTGCAACGCCAGATACCTGCTCGCCGCGCTCCGAGTCGGCGAGCCGTACCGAATCGCCCTGGGCTATGCCATCGAAGTTGGCCAGATCGGCGTCAACGGCAGCCGAACCATCCAGCGAGTGGCCGAGCTCGAGGCGAGGGCCCGCACGTTCGCCAAGACAACGAACGAACCCCACGCCATCGGTCTGGTCGAGCTGGCCTCGGGGATCGCCGCGTTCTTGCGGGGCGCCTTCGCGGGCGCGCAGTCGCGGTGCCAGCGCGCGCGCCGAATTCTGGAAGGCGCCGCCGGCCACCCCTGGGAAACGGCGTCGTCCAAGGTGTTCGAGTTCGGCGCCCGGATGATGATGGGCGAGTTCGATACGGCTCGCCGGACCCACACGGCGCACCTCCGGGATGCCGAAGAGCGAGGCAACCTCTACCTCGCGACCCAGTTGCGGGTCTGGCTCGGCACCTGGGTGTGGCTGTCGCGAGGCGACGTCGATACCGCGGTCGCCCAGATAGGAAGAGCGCAGCGGGAATGGAAGCACCCGGGCACCAGCATTCAGGACCACTACGTGCTGATGGCCGAGGCCGCCGTCGCCCTGTATTCGGGTGGGGCCAGGGAGTTGCTGGAGACGATCAACGGCACCTGGAAACGCCACTCTCGAGCCCTGCTGTATCAGGCCGAGATCGTATTCGCCGAGGCGCGCGACATGCGCGGACGCGCTGCCCTGGCGACCTGGATGAACGATCGCGATTCGTCCCTGTTGAAGGTCGCAGCCCGGGACGGCAAGGGGCTGTTGCGAATCCCCCTGCCCTACGCTCGCGGGTTTGGCTGGTTGCTTCGCGCGGGCGTCGAAACGCTCGACGGCGACCAAACGCGGGCGGCCGCCGGAATGCAGAGCGCCCTCGAGGAATTCACCAAGGCGCACATGCCGGTGCACGCCGCCGCGGCTCGATTTCGCCGCGGCGAGCTCCTCGACGATGTCGAACAGCAAACGCTGGCGATCGCCGAACTCGAAAACCGCGGGATCGCGACCCCGGAACGCTGGATTCGCATGCTCGCCCCGGCCAGCCCGGGCGCGAGACGAGCGTTTTCGAAGCCCGCGGGGCCAGGGCTACCCGCCGCCGAAAACCGCGAATAGCGGGCGCCCACCGGCCTTTGACGGCCGGCGGAGCACCCGCTTGTTCTGTCGCGTTAGCGGAAGGCTGCGTTGCGCTCGGCTTCGCCGCGCGCCGCGTCGGTGAGCTCGTCGCTCAGAGTGCGAAGCTCCGCCATGCGATTGGCCACGACCTCTTCGGCCTCACCGTCCTGGCGATCGGTCATGACCGTGAGCTGAATGTCGCTGTCTTCGACCGACTTGTGGTACTGGAGCCGGCCTTTGCCGGGCACGATCACCACGAAGGCGCCGGAAATGGCGCCGGTGAGCGAATTGGTGCTCGACGACCGGCCGACCTGATAGCCCCGGTCGGTCGCGACCGTGGTCATGGCCGAGTAGAAGCCCTCGGACGAGGACTGGGGAATTCCGGTCGAATACTGCTGATGCTGAGCGGCGCAGCCGGTCGTGGCGACCGCGGTAAAGCAAAGGGCGAGCAAGACAATGAGTGCACGAATGGACATGGGAAACTCTTCGGGTGCTGTGGTGGGTAGGAAGGAAAGGGCCACGAGCGCCGCAGCGCGCCCGCGGGCCCCGGATGGCCCGCGAGGCGCCAACCGCGCACGCACCGCCGGCTAGTGCAGGCGACGTGCCGCCTGCCAACGTGCGGATATCACGTTCGCGGCGCTTCGCTCGCTAACGCCGCTGCTGCTCGACCGAGCAGCGGCCGCTCGGTGCGCGCTAGGGCCCGGCCCGGTCGCCGGAGCTCACGGCGTGATGCACAGGTTTCCGTCGACGCAGACCAGCTGACCGAGCACCCGGCAGCATAGCTCGTTGGTTTCGCAGTCGCGATCGATCCGGCACAGGGTGACCGAGCAGGTGCCCGTGCCTCCGCACTCGGCACCGCTCGACCCCGCCTGGCCGACGCTGCCGCAACAGTCGCCCGGACAATCCTCGGGACCGTCGCAGGCGAACGGCTCGCCCTCGCACATGCCGATGGCGGTGCACGCGCGGGTCTGGCCATCCACACAGCAAACGTCGGTGGCAACCGCGCAGCTCTCCTCGCCGCAGGCGACCTGGCCGGGTGTCGACATGCCATCGTCGCCCCCGGTCGTGGTCGAGGTCGTGGTCGTGTCGGTGCCCGAGTCGCTATCGTCGTCGGCGCCGGTCTCGGTCCCGGTGCTCGTCCCCCCGCCGGTATTGCCGCCCGTTCCGCTGGTCGTGGTCGCCGACTCCACGTCCACGCAGCCGGTTGCCGAGGCGGCAAACGTCAGAACCAGGGCAACGAAGGCAAACCGGACCGAGCTCATGGCCGCAAGCTTACGGCACTGGGCGGGAAAACCCAGGGGCAGCGGTCACGACCGGCGGCTGCCCGGGGGCAACACCGGCGACGACCGGCTCAATTCCGGCCAGCCGGCTGGTATATGCTGCGCTCGTGGCTTACCGGGACGAACTCGACGCCGCCCAGGCGCGCGCCGAGGCCCTCGAAAAACAGCTCACCGACGCCCGGCAGGAACTGGCCCTGGTCAAGGGCGAGGCGTCCTCGCAAGCGCTGGTCCAGTCGGGCAAGACGGGCGACCGGGCCCTCGCCCGCAGCGAGCTCGAGTCGCCCGCCTCTCGGCGCTGGCTTGGCGCGCCCACCCAGCTTGGCTTTAGCCGCACCCTCGCCGGCGAGATTCCCGAGACCGCCCACACCGAACTCATCGAGAAAATCCGCATGACGGTGCAAAACGTGGGCAGCACGACCGTGCTGCCCGGGTCGCTCGCGTGGGGCGCGCTCGTCGCGCAGAACCAGGCCGGGCCCAACGTCAACGTCTACATCTCCTATCGCGACGGCCAGACCAACATCCGGGCGGAACAGAAGCTCGGCAATCTCGCGGGCGGCATTTTCGGCGGCGTGGGCGGCGGAGTCGGCGGCGGCGGCATCGCGGCGCCGATCATGCTTTCCATGGTGAGCCCGTTTTTGGTGCCCGTCGGCATCGGCGCCTGGCTGGGCGGAACCTACTGGGCGTGCCGCAAACTCTACAAGAGCCGGGCCGAGCACCACGCGACCAGACTCGAGCGCCTGGTCGACGAACTCGCCGAGATCGCCGAAAGACACATCGAGGCAGCCGCCGCCGAGCCGGAAGCATAGCGAGCCCGCAGCCGTTTTTCCGGTGGCCTACTAGTTCGCGCTCTCGCCGTCGTCATCCCGGTCGAGCACTTCGCGGGCCTCGCGAAGCAGCCCCCAGTGGCGCGAGCGATTCCTGCTGTACTCGCGATCGAGCTCGTCGAGGCGTTTGAGCCAGCGCAGGGTGTCGCCGATGAGCACGTCGAGCGTTTCGTTCGGAGCCAGGTAGGCGCCACCGGCAAACCGAACGCCGAAGTCGTCCATGTGGGCCGTCGTCGCGAGCGCCCCCCATCGGCCTCCCAGGTCGCGCACCCGGGCCCGCAAATCCGCGAGCTCGGCCTGCTGGCCCTTCATGGTGTCGCGCAAGGCCGCCGCCTCGCCGACCAGGCGCGTGTACTCCGGCGGCCCCGACGGCGGCAGGTCGTCGGGCACCTCGACCTCGTCCCTCTGGTTCAACCAAAAGCCCGACGCCGCAGACGAGGCCTGCCCCAGATCGAACGTCATGAGCATGGCCGTGTCTTCCGTCGTGAGCACGCGCGACAGGCCGGCGTTGCCCACCGAGTCGGCGAACGACTCGACGGCGGAGGGGGCGTCGAACGCTGCGGCGTTGGTCGTCGCCACGAGCGCGTTGCCAACGATTCCGATGTAGACCTGCACGCCGGGAATCGGCGGCGCCTGGTAGTACTTGCCGTTGGGTGCTTTGCGCAGGCTAAACGCCGGGTTGGACAAAATCTGGTCGATGCGCGGCTTGGCCGCGGCCCCGTCGTGCAGACCAACCAGGAACGTTCCGCCAAACGCTTCGGCCGGGCTTCCCTGGCTGAGCTTGGCCTGGTCGAGCATCAGGCGAAACCCCATCTCGCCGGTGATCAGCGGCAAGATGTCGCGGTCGAGATCCAGCCCCAGAGCGTCGCGCACGGATTTTTTGGCCGCCGCGGGATCGGCGCCGCTTTGCTTTGCCGCCAGGTCGAGGGCGCCCTGCACGTCGATGGCCAGCGACGCGAGAAACAGCGGCGCGCTCGATGCCGTGCGCACGATGGCGGGCACCCCGCCGTGGTCGCGCCACATCTGCCGCAGGCTACCCGTCGCTTCCAGCCCCATGACCAGGCGGGTCTCCACCGCCGAGCTGCTCAGCTCCAGCCCCATGGCCGCGGCGCCAAACTCGTCGGCCACGGCCAGATCGTCGGCGCCCTTTTTCACGATGGTGCCCAGATCCCACCACGTCGCCAGCGTGCTGCCGAACGACAGCTTGTCGACCGCGGCGACGTAGGCCGGCAGCGACGACAGCGACGCGGTCGGGACCGACGTGGCGATCGTCTCGGCGTACAGAGCGACGCCCTCGTCGCTGTCGCCAAGCACCGTGAACAACCAGTCGCCGCGCATGACGAACACGACGTCGTCGGCCTGGATCAGCCGCGCGTCGCCCAGGGTCTTTTCTTCGTGCTCGATGCGCTCTTTGGCGGCGAGCTGCTTGAACCAGGCAACGAACGCATCGGCACTGGCGAGCCCCACGGCGAGCACGCCGTGATCGAGGTCGGTGTCGAGCATTGCAAACCCCGCGGGCCTGGTCGGATCCACGCCGATCTTGGCCCAGCCGGCGGGCGCGAACAGGTCGACGCCAACCTCCTCGAGGGCCTCCTGGCGCACCTCGCGCAGCTCTTCGAACGCCTCGACCAACCCCAGCCAACCGATGTCGTCGGCGATCCGCTGCGGGTTGGCCGCGACCACCACCAGCGGCGTCGTGCGCGGAAGAAACGCGGCGATGCCGCTGGTCTCGAGCGCCGACTTGGGCTTTTCAGCGACGGCGACGCCGCCTCCGCCCCCCTTCGTTGAGCTGCCGCAAGCGGCCAAAACCAAAGGCAGCACCAGGGCCAGCGCGGCCCGTCCCCCACGTTCCAACATGGCTGAATTGTGCCACAGGCCGGCGACCAGACTCAGCCGCAGCGGCGACGAGAGTGGTGGGAGCGGGCAAATGTACGGCGCGAACCACAGCGGACGTCCCCGAGCCCGCCAGGCCCCGGGCACCGCGCGTCCCGCGGCGCCGACTCGAGCACACCGCCATCGAGGTGCGACACCGGGCCAGGCGCAGCAGCGGCCCACCGGGAAGAAGGACGAATCGGTCTATTTCGCCGGGAAACGTTCTTTCGCAGGGCGAAAAACCCGATCCTGTCGTCCCGTCGGGATGCTATTCCCGACCAGTGGGAGGAGTCGCCGCCCGAGACCGCATCAACGTGCTCGAAGGGGACCGAGAGCGGATTGGCGTTCTTCGGGGCGAAGCGATTGCGTGGGATCTCGACGACGCGCTGCAGGCCCTGGTCGACGCAGCGACCGCGGCGCTAAACGCCCCCATCGGCCTGGTCACGCTGCTGCTCGAGAACAGCCAGTTTTTCCGGGCGCACAAAGGCCTGCCCCCGCCTCTCGCTCGCAGTCGAGCCACCGACTTGAGCGCGTCGCTTTGCCAGCTCGCCGTGCGCGACCGAGCCCCCGTGGCGGTCGAAAACGCCCTCGGGGATCCGTCCGTCCCCCAGGAGCTGATCAAGGGGTTCGGCATTCGCTCGTATCTCGGCGTGCCGGTCCAGGTTGACGGCGTGGTCGTTGGCACCCTGTGCATCGCCGACGTCGTTCCACGTCGGTTCGCCCAGCGCGACATCGACGCGCTCAGCGAACTCGCCGCGCGCGCCACCCGTCGCCTGCAGGAGCTGGCTGGGCCGCCGCTTTTGCCGCCTCGCCTCTTGCAGACCGCGACAGCGCCGGTCTTCTGCGAGCTGCGCAACGTGCTCACGCCGCTCACGATGTCGATCGCCGCCCTCAACCTTGCCACCGCCGAGCTGCGACCACTGGCCGAGGCGGCAGCCGCGCCCGGTCCGGGCGCCGACGAGCCCCACGCACTCGAGCACTTGCAGGACTCGGGCAAGAGCCTCGAGACTCTGCAGGGGCTCAGCAGCGACCTGCGCGCAACCGTTCCGCGGCTGTGCGCCGCCATTGCCGCCCTCGAGACCGTCGTCGACTTTCCGGGCGCCTCGCCGTCCCCCCTGCTTGCGGTCGTGCACGCGGGACTCGAGCTCGCCCGCCACACCACAAAACTGGTCGGCGACGTAACGGTCAGCAACGTGTCCGACAGCGCCAGCTCGACGCTGCCGCTGGCAGAGGCCGCGGCCGCGTTTTCCTCGGCCGCGTCGATCCTCGCCGAGCAAGCTCTCGAGCAGGCGGTGCGCGGGGATATCCAGGTCACCGGCAGCGGCAACACCCTGCTGTTCGCCATCGACGGTCTGCCCGCCCCCTGCTACCCGGCGACTGCCGCGAAGCTCAACCGGCTATGGGGCGACGCGCTGGGGGTCTGTGCGCTGGCCGGCGACCAGGGGCTCGAACTGCGGTTCGCCCCCCGGCACTAGCTCGAAAAAACGGCTGTTTACCGGCTGCCGCCGAGGGTTTCTCGGCCCCCGATGGCCACAATCGGCGCCTCGCGTGTGTACAGAGCGGACACCTGCGCGAAGGTTCCGCACGCGCCATGGGCTCGCCCGAAATCTATATCGACTGGTACCGGCGATTCGCTCCGGTCGTAAAGCGGCGCGCCCTCGCCATCGTCGGTGACGAAAGCGAAGCGCAGGACATCGTTCACGACGTGTTCGTGACGGCCATCAGCAAGCGATCGATCGCCACCGGCAAAGGCTCGGTGCTGGCCTGGCTGTACACGGCGACGACCCGGCGCGCCCTCAATCGCCTGCGCGACACCCGCACCCGAAGCCAGCTTTTGTGGCTCAACGCCGCGGCCGGATCGCGCACGGCCGCGCGCCCCGCCCAGGAGACCGCCCACTTCGCCCGCGCACTCGTCGAGTCGCTGCCGGACGAGCTCGTCGAGGTCGCCATCTACTACTGGGGAGACGAAATGACGCAGCAAGAGATCGCAGACCTGCTGGGCTGCGCGCGGCGAACGGTGAGCCACCGACTGGCCCGCGTTCGCGACCATCTCACGGCCCAGGGGTGGCTCGAATGACGTTTCCCCCGGCCGGACGGCGCGTGGGCCCGGACTGCCTTTCGGACGCCCGGCTCGACGCGTTGGTGTGCGGGCTGGCGCCCGCGGCGGTGAAAGCCCGGGCCGACGCTCACCTGGCGTCGTGCGAGCCGTGCCGACGGCGCTACGCCGAACTGCGCGAGTTCGCGGCCAGCATGCGCGGGCACATGAGCGACGCCGCAATCGCCGCGCAGGCTGCGCGCGCCGCCAAGCCCCGCGCACGCTGGATGCGTCCCGCCGCCGCCGGGGCCACGGCGCTGTGCGCGGCGGCCCTGATCCTGCTGGTCGTTCGCGCCGGCGACGGCCGTCCCGACGCCGGAATTCGCACCAAGGGCAGCGACTTCTTCTCGGTGCAGGTCTTGCGGCGAGGCCAAACGTTTCTCGGCACTACCGGCGCGCCCTACTACCCGGGCGACACGCTGCAGTTCGCCATTCCCGCCGATCGCCCGCGACACGTCGCGGTGTTCGATCGCGAAGCGTCGGGCGCGGTCACCGTCTTTCACCCGTGGCGCGGACACCGTTCGGCGTTCCTGGCGCCCCTTGCAACCGCGGGCGAGCACATCCTCGACCCGCCGATTGCCCTCGACGAAACCCGGGGCCGCGAGTGGCTCGTCGCCGTCGCCTGCGGTACGCCCTTCGACACCGCGATCGCCGCCGAACGCCTCAGCGACGTCTCGCCCGACGCTGTCGGCGGGTTGGCCGCGGGGGACCTGGACCTGCCAGCCGGCTGCACCGTGCAAACCTTCGAGCTCGACAAGCGACCGGAAGCCAGCCAGTGAGCCGCATCGTCATCCTGGCTGTCCTGACCTTCGCGGTCCTCGGTTCCACCGTTGCGCGTGCGGCGCCGCACCGCTACGCCCTCATCGTCGGCAACAACCGCGGCAACGCCGACGAGCTGTCGTTGCGCTACGCCGAAAGCGACGCCCGCAAAGTGTTCGACACGGTCACCCGGCTCGGCGACGTGCCGCGGCAAAACGCGGTGCTGTCGACCGGGGCCACCGCCGCCGAGGTTCGCTCGGCCCTGATCGAGCTCAACCGCGAGATCCGCGAGCGCATGCAGGGCGGCGACGATGCGATCTTGCTGGTCTACTACTCGGGCCACGGCGACGACCGCTCGCTGCACCTCGAAGGCACCGAGCTCGACCTGGGCGAGCTGCGCTCTCTCGTTCTGGCATCGGCCGCGACCGTGCGGGTCCTGGTACTCGATTCGTGCCGATCCGGAGCTCTTGCGCGCAGCAAAGGCGGCCGCCCCGGCGAGCGGTTTCGCATGCGCGTGGACGACCGGCTCCACGCGACCGGCGCCGTCGTCATCACGGCCAGCGCCGCCAACGAAGACGCCCAGGAGTCCGATGACCTGGGCGGCTCGATCTTCACGCACCACTTCGTGTCGGGCCTGCTGGGGGCCGCGGACGCCACGCAGGATGGCCGCGTCTCCCTGGCCGAGGCCTACTCGTACGCCTACGAGCGCACCGTCACCACGTCGAGCCGCAGCGCGGCTGCACCACAACACCCGACCTACTCCTGGTCGGTCAAGGGCATGGGCGAGGTCGTGCTCACGTCGCTCGATGACGCCCGCGCCCGATCCGCGGCGCTCGTTCTCGAAGACCCGGGCCACTACTTCATCTTTCGGGGCGACAAAGACGGACCGCTCGTCGCCGAGGTTGCCGCCTCGGCCACGGGTCGCCGGCTGCTGCTGCCCGCCGGGTCCTACTTCGTCCGCAAACGCGCGGCCAACCACCTGCGCGAGGGGGCGGTGCTGCTTTCGCGCGCCAACCCGTACCGGTTGCGAGCCGGTTCGCTGCGCAAGATCGGCTTTGCCCCGGTGGTGCGAAAAGGCGGCGCCGAGCTGCGAGTCGCGCACAGCGTGCGCGCGGGCGTCGCCGTGCGCGGCGGCATCGTTTCGGGCTTTGGCCCCCAGACCAGCGCCCAGGCTGCGTACGAGCTCACTCTGCCGGCCGCGAGTGTCGGCGCGCGGTTTTGGACCGGCACGTCGTCGAGCGAAAACGACTTCGTCGAGGCCGACCTGCGCGAGTTTCACCTCGACCTGCGCTTGAGTCGCGCCGTCGACCTCGGGCGCTGGACGGTATCGGGCGGCGCTGTCGGTGGCGTGTCGCTGTTTCGGCAAGAGTTCGACACCGAGCGCTCGGCGCCGGCACAGACGAGCGCGGCCGTCGTGACCGGACTCAGCCTGGGCGTGGAACGCGCCCTGGCCGGCCGCTGGTTCGCCTCGGCCCAGGCCGAGGCCCTCACGTACGTCCTGCGCGAGCGAGGCCGGTCGCCCGACAGCTCGATCTCGACTCCGCTGACCTACTCGGTCGCAATCTCTGTGGGGGCGTTTCTTTGAGTGGCCACGATCGCCCGGTGGCGGGTGTACAGAGCATGACGACGCGCCGAAACCAAACGACCGGTGGCCAGCGGTGGGCCGAACTTCTTCTCGCGGCCGGCCTCGCCGGCCTGTGCGCCTGTGGCGACATTGCCAACGACGAGTTCGAGGGCGAGGCCCTGTTCGAGCTGCGCGGCACCGTGGCCTCGGTGGGGCTCTCCGAGCCACTGGTCTCGCCGCGCGCGGCCGTTTTGTGGACGGACGAGCTCGACCAGTCGAGCGGTGAGGTGCCGGCGTTTGCCCGAATCGCCGCGGAGGTCGATGTCGTCACGCCGTTCCCGGCCCAGTTCCGCCTCGAGCTCTTCGACGAACCGCCGGAGGTCGCGTTTAGCGCCGCCGGCCTGGCCGAGGGCCAGCTGGTCATCTACGACGACCGTAACGGCGACGGCCAGCTCAACTTCTTCGACGTCGGCGACGACCCGATCGACCGCGTCCTCGGCGACAACCGGGACGCCGGCGGCGAAGAGACCTATTTGATCTACATGCTCGAGGCCGGCACCAACGACACCGTCGAGCGAGTGCAGCAGCAGGTTTGCTCGAGTGCCTCGTCGCTGGTCTGGGAGCAGGGCTTCAACCTCTACGAGATCATCGTCGACCCGACGTGCGAGCTCGGCATTCGCTTTGCCATTGTGCCCGCCGACACCACCGTCGTGGTCCCCGTGGACGACGGCGCCGAGCAGGACCTGATGTGCGAGGTCATCCCGCGGGAGGCCCGCGATGTGGTCGACATCGAGTTCGACGGCACCTACCCGGACCTCGACGCCAACGCGTGGCGCTGCGACGGCACGACGCTTCGAGTGGACATCACCGACCGGTCCGGACACCCCTGCGAGGACTACACCACGGTGACCCAGGTGTACGCCGCTCCGGATCCTGTGCCCGGCGACTGGCCGTGCCCGGCGTCGTTGCTGCCGTAGCGGCCCTGAGCACTCCCGCCGGCACGTCGGGACTCCAGTTTGGATCCAGCGCTGGCGTTCGGCAAAAACCCGTGAGAGTCTCAGTTCATCGGTGCCCGATCGGCGATTGGGCAAAGTGCTTTTTGCAGAATTCGACAACCACCCACTGAGCCCCGCGCAAGCGGGGACCAAGCGAAACGAAGAAGCGGTGCGCGCGCGGCCATCGAGCCGTAGTCGTGCGCCCGTTGTTGTCGATGCCCGAGCATGAAACGAATGCCCGGGCCTGCAAGGAGTGCATCAGTGCAAAAAAAGCACGACATATCCATCGAGCTCGCGACGCCAGGCGATCGCGACGCAATTCTCAACGTAGCCGTCGATAGCGGCCTGTTCGAACCGGAGCATCTAGACGAGCTGGCGCAAACGCTGGACTCGTTTTTTCGGTCGTCGCCCGACGGTCAGCACTGGCTGGTCGCCCGGGCCGAGACAACCGGCCAGGTCGAGGGAGCTGCCTACGTGGCGCCCGAACCCATGACCGACGGTACGCACAACCTGTACTTCATCGCCGTGAGCAAAGACGTGCAGGCTGGCGGCCTCGGCACCAGGCTGCTGCGACGGGTCGAAGAGCTGGTGCGCGAACACGAAGCGCGCATCCTGCTCGTCGAAACCTCCGGCCAACCGGAGTTCGAGTTGACCCGGCGGTTCTATCGGAAAAACGGGTACGACGAAGAAGCGCGAATCCGCGACTTCTACGCCGACGGCGACGACAAAGTCGTCTTCCGCAAAGCCGTGAGTAGCGACTAGCCTTTACAGCGGCGACCGACTCGCCGCACCGCGAGGGGGCCTCGCTGCCCCCTCGCCCTTGTTTCGGGCTCCGCCGGTCGCCCCGGCGGGAGCGAGCTGGCGCACCAGACTCGACTCGCGCTGAAAGAAGCCCCGGGTATGAAACGACTCGTCGAGCCCGAACAGGGTGAAGTCGAGGTGGTGACACATCTCGTGGAGCAGCGTGCGCAAGAAGGTGCGAAAGGCGACCACCCGCTTCTTTCGTGCGGTCCGCATCCAGACCTGGATGTAGGGCGGCTCGCCTTCTTCCCAGACGAACAGGCCGTGTAGCTCCTGCGTCACGGTGTGCGGGCGCACGGCGAGAACCTCGACAGCGGGCTCCATGACGCCCAGGTCCTGGCAGATCGCGCGGGCCAGCTCTTCGGCGGCCAGCTCCACGCCGGGCCGGTCGTCGCGCTCGAGCCCCTCGCGGAGCTCGTCTACGAGGGGCCACATCCCGCGCGGACGCGTGAGGGGAACGGACGAGAGGCGGTCGCTGCGCCGGTAGATGGCCTTGTGCGCGCGACTGAGCCGGTCGTAGTAGGCAAACGGCACCGCCCCTACACAGTAGCGTGTCTCGCAGACATCCGCAGCCGCTCGTGCCAAGCTGGTCACCATGGCGACACTGACTTCGAACAACCCCGCCACCGGCGAGCCCGTCGGCGAGGTCCCGGTGACTCCCGCCGAGGCGATCGCCGACCTGGTCGCGCGGGCGCGGGCGGCCCAGCCGGCCTGGGGCGCCATCGAGCCCCAGGATCGCGCCGACATCCTTCGCCCGGCGGCCGCCGCCATCGCCAGTCGGGCCAAGGAGCTCTCCGAGTTGCTCACGCGCGAGATGGGCAAACCCGTGCGCGAGGCCAAGGGCGAAATCCTGTCGTGCGGCGGCGACGCCCTCGAACGCGAACTGGCCGATATGGTCGAAGCGCTGCGCCCGGAAACGCTCCACAGCGAGCGCGCGGTGTCGACCATCTATCGAGATGCCTACGGAGTGTGCGCCGCCATCACGCCGTGGAACTTTCCGTTTTCCATGCCGCACTGGATGTGCCTTCCGGCGCTCATGGCCGGCAACGCGGTGATTCTCAAGCCGTCGGAAGAAACGCCGCTCATCGCGCAAGCCTACGTGGACATCGTGAGCGAGGTTCTCCCGGACGATGTGCTGCAGGTCGTGCACGGTGCCGACGACCAGGGCAAAGCGCTGGTCGAGTCCAACGTCGACATGATCGCGTTCACGGGCTCGCGCGAGACCGGCAAACACATCCTCGGCGCGGCCGCCAAACACCTCAAGCGCGCGGTCCTCGAGCTCGGCGGCAAAGACCCGCTGATCGTGCTGTCCGACGCCGACATGGCCAAAGCGGCGCGCTTTGCGGTGCGCAATAGCTTTCGCAACGCCGGCCAGGTTTGCATCAGCACCGAGCGCATCTACGTACCCGAGGCGGCCGCCGACGACTTCGTCGCGGCCATGGCCGAGGAAACCGCCAAGCTGACCGTGGGCGACGGCATGCAGTCGGATACGCGGGTCGGCCCGATGATCAACCGCCGGCAGCGCGACCACGTGCGCGCGCAAATCGACGACGCCGTGTCTCGGGGAGCCCGCCTCGTGCGCGGCGGCGAGTCCGAGGGCGACAGCCTGTTTCTGACGCCGGCCATTCTCGACGGCGTCGACCACGACATGGCCGTCGCTCGGGACGAAACCTTTGGCCCGGTGGCGTGCGTCATTCGCGTCGCCAGTGACGACGAAGCCGTGAACCTGGCCAACGACACGCCCTTTGGCCTCGGCGCGGTCGTGTTCGGGGCCCCCGACCACGCCGCCCGCGTCGCTCGGCGGCTCACCGCCGGCATGATCGGCGTCAACCAGGGGTGTGGTGGCGTAGCCGGCTCCCCCTGGGTGGGGGCGCGGGAAAGCGGCTACGGCTTTCACTCGTCGCGCGACGGCCACCGGCAGTTCGCCCAGACCCGCGTCGTGACCCAGGCGAGAGGCTAACGCGGGCGTGCGGCTCGCAAGCGCAGGCCTGTTCGCGCTCGTTCCACTCGCGGCCGCCCTGGCCGCGTGCGGCGGCGGCGGCGATGCCGTTCCCCCGGTCGATGCCGGGCCGGTGCCCCCCGACGCCGCGGTGTTCGAGCCGGTCGACGTAATTCTCGAGCGAGTCAGCGTGGCGACGGACGGTACCGAGGCCAGCGCGGCCAGCACGCAGCCGGTGGCATCGGCCGACGGTCGCTACGTCGCCTTCGTCTCAGCGGCGCCCGAGTTCGCCGTCGACGGCAACGGCATCGCCCAAGTGTACGTGGTCGACCGCGAGGAGCCCTCCTTCGCAAGGGCGTCGGTGGCCCCCGGCGTGCCGGCCGGCGACGGCGCCTCGTCGCTGCCAACCCTGTCCGACGATGGGCGCACCATCGCGTTCGAGTCCCTCGCCGACGACCTCGCGGCAAACGCCCGCGCCGGAGTCACCGACGTGTTCGTGCGCAACCTCGACAACGAAGTGACGGCACTGGCGTCGGCCGACCTGGAAAGCGACGCGACGCGGCCGAACATCAGCGGCGACGGCAACCTGGTTCTGTTCGACACCACCGTCACGGCCGACACGCCCCAGGGCCCCAGAAGCGAATCGAGGGTCATGGAGTACGTGCCCGGCACCGAGGCCCCCGTCGTGTTTACCGGCGACGGCGTGCCGGCCGCCATGCCCGACATCAGCGGCGACGGCAACTTTGCCGCGTTTGCGATCGGCAGCGACCTGTGGCGATACGAGCGCGCCACCGGGGCGGCGGGCCGCACGACGCGGGTGCTCCAGGCCGAGGGTCTCGACGCCCGCCTGCGGCCGTCGATCGACACCACCGGCGAGCGCATTGCCTTCACCACCGGGAACCGGATCTTCGTGGTCGTCGTGGGCACGCAGACCCTGCGGGTCAGCCAGAGCTACGACGGGCAGGACCCCAACGGTCCGTGCACGTGGCCCAGCCTATCGGGCGACGGACGGTTCGCCGCGTTTGCCTGCGACGCCGACAACCTGGTACCCGACGACGACAACGACGCCAGAGACGTGTTCTTGCACGACATCGACAACCAACGCATCGTGCGGCTGTCCATCGCCGCCGACCGCAGCAGCGGAAACGGCGCCAGCGATCAGCCCTTCATTACCCGCGACGGCCGCTTCATCGTGTTTTCGTCAGCGGCCAGCAACCTGGTCGCCGGCGACGAAAACGGGGTCGCCGACGTGTTCATCGCCAGCAACCCGCTTTTGTGACCGAGACCGGCGGCGCCGCCGCCCGCTCGGCCACGACGAAAACCCCAGCAGCAGCAACAGCGCGCCGACTCCGGCAATGCTGACCAGAGCTCCCTCGACGAAGCCCGGGGTCTGGTAGTGAAAGTCGATGACGTGGGCGCCGGCCGACACCGGCACGGCGCGAACCAACACGTCGGCGCGCTCGACGGCGACGCTCGCGCCATCGACGACCGCGGTCCAGCCCGGCGCCCAGGCGTCGAGCAGCACCGCGTAGCCGGTGGTGGACGCGTTGCAGTGAAGGCGCACGTGCTCGGGCGACAGCGCTTCGCGGCGGCACGCCATCGGAGTGCCGGGCCCCTGCCCCGCGGCGTTGGCACCTGAGTCCCCGGTCGGATCGCTGAGAAAGTGCACCGCCGTGGGGTCCGCCTGCGGCGCAAACATCGCCGCGCGAACCGCCTGCTCCGTGGCGTGGCGGCGCCAGCGCGGCGTGACGAACGCGCGCGGCCGGCGGTCGGTCACCCGGGCCAGAGCGAACCGAGGGTCGCTCGAGGCGACGACCAGCTCGAAACCGGGCGCAGCCGCCGCCGGTGCCGGAACGAAGGCCAGCTCGACGTCGAATAGGCCCAACAGGCGCCGGGCGCGTGTTTCGGCGCCCTCTTCCCACATCGTGCGCAGGCGCTGGGGCAAGGCCGGGTCGTATCCGGGGGCGTACGCGACGCCAAATCGCGTGCCAACGTTTTCGATGGCGCTGTCGTGCAGCGCCTCGGCAACGCTTTTGCCGGTGACCCGCGGCACCATCGACCGATGGCGATACAGCCGCGGCGCCGGCTCCTCGGGGCGTCGCTCGACGGCCGCGAGCAAAGCGGGCTCTTCGGCCACGGCCGAGCGGTCGACGGTGGCGGTGAATCGCTGGGCCTCGGCGATGAGGTGAAACGCGACCGCCACGCCGACCACCGCCGCCGCGACGCGGGTGGCGCGCCGGGCCCGAAGCACCAGCGCGCCCGCGAACAGCGCCGCGACGCCGGCGGCGAGCACCGCACCGCGGGTTGCCACGGCCGCGGCCGCGGTCGAGTCAAAGGCATCGACCGGGGCGAGAACCGCGAACACGGCCCCGGCCAGCTGCCAGCTGCCCACGGCGGCAAGCGCGGCCGCGAACGCGGCGACGAGCCCGGTGCCCACGGCCGCCCTCGACGGCGGATCGACCAGCCAGCGCTGCAGTCCGACGCCGGCGAGCGGCCACCACAGGCAAAGCGCGCCGGCCAGGTGACGCTCGGGATAGCGAATCACCTGCTCGGGCAGCACCGCCGTTCGATACAGCTCGTAGACGGGGGTGTACGTGCCCAGGGCCAGCACGACGAACGTGAGCGACAGGGCCACCAGGGCCCGACGACCGGCCCCGAGCGCCAGCAGCAAAACTGGCGCCCCAACGTAGACCGAGGTCGACCACGACGGCGCCATGAACGGATCGGCGGCGGAGTTGGCGACCAGGCGCGCCGCGTGGCCGGCGCCGTCGGTTGGATCCCCCAAGGCGCCGGGCCACACGAGCTCCAGCAGTCGCCACGGATGCATCGACCATCCTCCGGGGTCGGTGCCGCCGTCGCGCACGCTTTGGCCGAGGAGGGCGAGGGCCGGCAAGACCTGCACGGCCGCCACCGCGACGGCGACGATCAGCGCGGCAACCACGGCGGCGAACGAAGCGAGGCGAGCCCGGCCCCGCGCTACGGCCACGCCCGTGGCGAGCAGTCCACCGGTGACCGCGCCGGCCGGATCGCCCGACAGGATCAGCAGGGCGAAGACCACCGCGAGCACCAGCGCGGCGACGACGCGCCGCCGGCCGACCCGGCGGGCCACGCGATCGGCCGCCCAGCCGACCCACGGCAGCCAGGCAAGAGTCATGAGCGGCACGCCGTTGGCCGCCATGGACGCGGTGTAGCCGGCTCCCAGCGCCACGGCCCCGGCGAACGCCGCGGGCCAGGGTCCCGCACCGAGACGCCGCGACCACAGCGCAACGCCGAACGCCAGCCAGGTGCCGTGCACAACGATGACCAGATCGGCCCCAAGAGGCTGCGGAAACAGCGCCGCCAACCAGGCCGGCGGGTACAGCGCGCCGTGCATGGGGTTGGCGAGAAACGGCGTTCCCAGACCAACCCCGTCCCACCAGTGCGGCAGCCGCCCGGAGCGCAGCGACTCGGCCAGGTACGCCCGCGCCGGCACGGTCAAGGTCAAGTGGTCGCGGTCGGCCCAGGTTTGGCCGCCCAGCAAAACCCGGGCGTATGCGACCACCGACGTGGCGACCAGCGCCAGGGCGGCCAGCGACGAGCGCGACCGGTTGGAGGACGGAGCAGTCAAAGCCGAGGGCGCAAAGGGCGCTGCCCCAGTCTACACCGGACCGGGGCAACGGCGGACTGTGCCCGCTATCGGCGGCGGTCTCGAGGCAGACGAGCGCGGTATCGGTGCTACCGTAGTGCCCGATGGCGGGCTTTCAGACCATCCACCGGCACCAGCACCACTTCGGTTGGGACAACCAGCTCGACCCAGTTACCCGTGTCGAGCCAGGACAAACCCTGCGCTTCGAGGTAACCGACGCGGCCGGGGGGCAGTTTCGCCAGGACTCCACGGCCGACGACGTCGCGCGTCTGGACTTCGGCAAGGTCAACCCGGTGTGCGGCCCCGTCTACGTGGAAGGAGCCGAGCCGGGCGACGCCCTCGAAGTCGAAGTCGTGGACATTGAAAGCGCGGGCTGGGGCTGGACCGCCATCATCCCCGGCTTCGGCCTGCTCGCCGACGATTTTGGCTCGGCGTACCTGCACACCTCCGAGTACGACGGCCAGCGCGTGGCGTTCACCCCCGAAATCTCCCTGCCGACCCGGCCTTTCACCGGCACCATCGGCGTGGCGCCAGCGGAACCGGGCAACCACTCGGTGGTGCCGCCCCGACGAGTCGGCGGCAACATGGACCTGCGGGACGTGGCGCGCGGCGCCCGACTGCTGCTGCCGGTCGAGGTTGCGGGCGCTCTGTTCTCCGTCGGCGACACCCACGCGGCCCAGGGCGACGGCGAAGTCTGCGGCACCGCCGTCGAAACCTCTCTCGACGTCACGCTGCGGTTCGGCCTCAAGAAGGCAGCCAACATCGCCTTTCCCCGGCTGGACCTGCCCCCGTCCCTGACCGACCAGCCCATGGGCGGCGCCGTGGTCACGACCGGTATCGGCCCCGACCTCACGGTCGCGTCGGCGGACGCGATCAAGGGCATGATCGACGTGTTGGGCACCGAATACGGCCTGGAGCCGGAGCTGGCCTACTGCCTGTGCAGCGTGGCGGTGGGCCTGCGCATCAGCGAGATCGTGGACCAGCCCAACATGCTGGTCTCCGCGTACTTGCCGAAGCGGATTTTCCGGTAGTCTGCGGAAGCGACCGTGGAGTTCGAGGAGTTCGAAAAGAAGGTGATGGACCTGTGGATGACCACGGCCATCCCCATGTCGCGCGCCAACATCGCGTATTTCACCAGCGCGCCGCGCAAATCGCTGACGCGCTGGCTCGACCAGATGGTCGGGGACGGAACCCTGGAGCTCGACAGCGACGACGACGGGGCGCTTTTGTGGGTCGTGCCCGGGTCGCCGCGGCCCCCAGGCCCCCGTGACTTCGCCGAGCTGCAGCAAAAGCGCGGCCTCGGCGGACCGCTCAAGGGCACCGCGGGCGAGGTGCTCGAAAACGACTTCGTCACCAGCTCGGCCAAGTCGCTCATGCGCCGCGCCCGACAGGAGGTCGCGGCGTCGAGCGAGGAAGGCAAAAAGTCTCTCGCCTGGTCCGGCGGCCTGTCGCTGGTGCTGGGGCCGCTGGGATGGCTGTACGCCGGCGCCTGGAAAGAGGCGATTCCGGCGGCCGCTGGATTTGCGTTCCTGTACTGGCTTCTGCCGTCGTTTTTGATGCTGCCCGTGCTGTTCGCGGCGTTGCCCGTGTCGGCCCTGGCGGGCCTGGCATACGCCTGGAAATACAACAAGCACGGCGAGCGGCGCCCGCTTTTGCCCCAGGGCTCCGACGAGCCGCCCACCCCGTAGTCCGCGCCCTCTTGCCAAGTTGACGCGAAGCACGGCGTTGAGCGACCGGGGCTGCGCGATGGGGGCTGTCCGTGCTCAAGCATACGGTCCGCTGATCGCTGGCGTTGGGCGCAGGACGTCGTGCCGAGCATCGACCTTGGAGCGTGCGGTCCGAACTGCGCGCGGACAGCCCCCATCGTCTCCGCCCCTTTGTTTGCGCGCGGCCGGTTCGATCGGGCCGACACGCTGGGGGTGGGGTGGGTTCCGGTCGGTGCCGGCCCGTGGGCCGGCAGATCGTTGAAGCCCGTCGTGACGGCCAGCGGCATCGAGCAGCCTGAACCGCATCGCCAAACCGTGTCGCCTGAAGAGGCCGAACCCGAGACCGAAGCCGAAGCCGAGACCGTTCGCTTGGCAATCCCTCTCACACTTGGGGACGGTCTTGCCAAGTTGACGCGAAGCACGTCGTTGAGCGAGCGGGGCTGCGCGATGGGGGCTGTCCGTGCTCAAGCATACGGTCCGCTGATCGCTGGCGTTGGGCGCAGGACGTCGTGCCGAGCATCGACCTTGGAGCGTGCGGTCCGAACTGCGCGCGGACAGCCCCCATCGTCTCCGCCCCTTTGTTTGCGCGCGGCCGGTTCGATCGGGCCGACACCCTGGGGGTGGGGTGGGGTTCGGTCGGTGCCGGCCCGCAGGCCGGCAGGTCGTTGCAGCCCATCGTGACGGCCAGCGGCATCGAGCAGCCTGAACCGCATCGCCAAACCGTCTCGCCTGAAGAGGCCGAACCCGAGACCGAAGCCGAAGCCGAGACCGAGGCCGAGGCCGAGGCCGAGGCCGAATCCGAGACCGGGACCGAATCCGAATCCGAGACCGGGACCGGGACCGAATCCGAGGCCGACCCCGACCCCGGGGCCGAGGCCGAGGCCGAATCCGAGGCGGAAAACCGAATCCCGATACCGAAACTGCTCAGCGAAGCGGGATTGCGAGCCCGCCCCCGGCCGCGATCCGAAGTCCAGGCCTACGGGCGACGTCGGCAGCCGCGCGGGGTTGCAACGATCTGCCGGCCCACGGGCCGGCACCGACCGAAATCCCCCACTCCCTCAGGGTACCGCCAAAGCCCCGGCGCCCAGGGGCGGAGACAAGGGGGGCTGGCCGCGCGCAGTTCGGACCGCACGCTCCCAACGTCCATGCTCGGCACGACGTCCTGCGCGCCAGCACGAAGGGACAGCGGACCGTATGCTTGAGCACGGCCAGCCCCCCTTGCGCAGCCCCGGTCCAACCTGGCGTCCTTCCCGCTGCGCAAGACCATGCGCAACCCCGCTTTACCAATATGCCCGTACCCCGCGGCCAGCGCCGATTTTGAGGTAATACTCGCGGCACCATGCGTTCTTTGGGGATGGTTTGCCTTTGCGCACTCTTCGCTCTCGCGGTCGCCGCCTGCAGCAACGACCCGAACCCGGTCGACTACCCGTCCCTCGGCTCCCTCGTTGCCGACGATGGCCGGGGCAGCTTTCGCTTCGGCGTCGCCACCGCAGCCACCCAGATCGAAGACCAGAACGAAAACACCGACTGGTACATCTACACCCTGCCCGAAGAAGACGGCGGCCTCGGGAACGGCGGCGGCTTTGTCGGCGACGCCGCCGGCGGTTTCACCAGGGCCATCGACGACGTCGATCTCATCGAGGACATGAACCTCGACTCGTATCGCTTCTCCATCTCGTGGGCCCGCATCGAGCCCCAGCGCGACGTCATCGACGAAGCCGCCATCGCCCACTACAGCGACCTCATCGACGAGCTCCTGGCCCGCGGCATAAAGCCGATGATCACGATGCACCACTTTTCCAATCCGGTCTGGGTCGCCGACCCGCGCGACAACGGATGTGGCGGCGGCCCAACCGACGAAAACCTCTGCGGCCTTGGCCACCCCGAGGGCGGCCCGCTCGTGATCGAAGAAATGGCGGAACACGCAGCGCTGCTCGCCGAGCGCTTTGGCGACCGGGTGGACGAATGGGCCACCCTCAACGAACCCGTCAACTACCTCATCGCCGGCTATCTCGTGGCGTTCTTTCCGCCCGGTCAGTTCAACATCGCCCGGTTCGAGGATCGGTTCGTGCCGGTGGTGCGCGACTACCTCGCGGCCCACGCCGCCATGTACCGGGCCATCAAAACCGCCGACACCATCGACGCCGACGATGACGGTGAGCCCGCCGCCGTCGGACTCACCCTGTCGGTCATCGACTGGGTCGCCGCGCGGGACAACCGGATCAGCGCCGACCCCGAGGACATCGCGGCGCGCGATCGAGTCGACTACGCCTACCACTTCCTGGTCGCCGACTCGCTCCTCAACGGCACGTTCGACCCCGACTTCGACGGAGTGGGCGACGAGCCCCAGCCCGACTGGGCGGGCACTCTCGACTGGCTCGGCGTGCAGTACTACTTTCGCACGGGCGTAACCGCCGAGCGTCCGATCATTCCGGTGCTCGAAGCGGTGCCGTGCTTCGGCGGCTTCGATTTCGGCTCCTGCGTCGCCGCGCTCGACCCGACCACGTGCGTGCCCGAGATGGCGTACGAATACTACGCGCCCGGGCTGGGACGACTGCTCGGCGAATACAATGAACGGTACCCTGGCCTGCCCATGATCGTCAGCGAGGGCGGGATCGCCACCGAGATCGGGGCTCGCCGAGCCGAGAATGTCGTTCGCAGCCTGGAGCAAATCCAGCAGGCGCGCGATGCCGGCGCCGACGTGCGCGGCTACTACCACTGGAGCCTGACCGACAACTTTGAGTGGGCCGAGGGGTTTGGCCCGAGGTTTGGCCTGTACACCGTCGACTACAGCGACTTTTCGCGCGCCCCGACCGAAGGCGCCACAGTCCTGGGCGAGATCGCAGGAGCACGGCAACTTACGTCCGCGCAGCGGCAGCGCTACGGCGGTGAGGGCCCCATGACGGACGAGCCCCACGACTACGCGACCCCGGGCTTCTGCCAGTAATCCCGCCGTATTCCGGGACACTTCGCGAAATGTAGCGAAGTGACACCGAGCCTGCGCGCTGCTATCACACTGGAGTCGTGGCACCGCTTCTCGACGTGCGACCGCAAGACCGCCGGAACACCGGGGTCGCGTTTATCGTGCTGTTCGCTCTGATGACCGGGCACTCGATGCTGGAAACGGCGCGCGACGCGCTGTTTCTGTCGAGCCTGCCGGTCGAGCACCTCCCCTGGTGTTACCTGTCCATCGCGGTCCTGGCCGTCCTCGCGGCCACCGCCAACCGCGCGCTCGCCAATAAGGTTTCGCGCCGCACACTGCTGGCCGCGACTCTTTTCACCGTCACCGTCATCACGGCGGGCCTGTGGATGCTCCTCGGCATGCGCGGCGCCGTCATGGCGTACGTCGCCTATATATGGACCGGCCTGGTCGCCACGGTCGTGGTGGTGCAGTTCTGGCTGCTGCTCAGCGACCTGTTCACGGTCTCGCAGGCCAAGCGTGTGTACGCCCTGATCGGCGCCGGCGCCCTGCTGGGTGCCACCGCGGGTTCGGCACTGGCCGGGGCGTTGCTGTTGTCGTTCGACTCGCGCGACCTGCTGCTGGTGGCGTCCGGGGTGTTCCTGCTGGCCGGTCTCGCGCCTGCTCTGTTTCGCCCGCCCCAGGACGAGGCCGGCGTGCCGCGCCCCGACGAGATGAGCCGTGGCGGCGCCATGAGCCTGGTCCAGCGGCACCCGTACTTGCGCCGGCTGCTCGCCCTCGTGCTGCTCGCCACCGTGTCCATGACCGGCGTCGACTACGTCTTCAAGAGCACCGTGGCCGAGCGCATCGCGCCCGCCGAGCTGGGCGTGTTCTTCGCCCAGGTCTACGCGGCCCTCAACGGCGTCGCTCTCATCGTGCAGCTCGTGCTCGCGTCGTGGCTGGTGCGCGTTGCCGGCGTGTCGCGCAGCCTGCTGGTCATGCCAACGCTCGTGCTCGTCGGCGCCCTGGCGTTCATCGTCGGCCCGGCCCTGATCACCGTCCTGATTCTCAAAGGCACCGACGGGGCGCTCCGTCACTCGGTCAACCGCACGGCGACCGAGCTTCTCTACGTACCGCTCTCGTCGGACATTCGCCATCGGTTCAAGGCGTTCATCGACGCCGTGGGACAGCGCGGCGGCCAGGCCCTGGCGTCCGTCGCCATTCTGGTCGCCCTGGCCGCGGGCGCCTCGACCCGACACCTGGCCCTCGCGGTCATTGCCACCGCGTCGGCCTGGTTGGTCACCGTCATCGGTCTGAAGGACCACTACCTGGAGCTATTCCGCCAGCAGCTTCGAGCCGGCACCATCGACGCCCGCAGCGAGCTGCCCGCTCTGGACCTTCACTCGCTCGAGGCGCTCATGGAGACGCTCAACAGCGCCGACGACAGCGAAGTGATCTCGGCCCTCGATATGCTCGCCGAGCAACGGCGCACCAACCTGATTCCCGCGCTGCTGCTCTACCATCCGTCGCAAGACGTCGTGCTGCGCGCGCTCGACCTGCTCGCCGAATCCGGGCGCACCGATTTCGTCGGCGTGTGCGACCGCCTCCTCGACGACGGTCCCGGCGAGGTGCGAGCGGCGGCGCTGCGCGCCCGAACGCGCGCCATGCCGGACGAAAATCTGCTGCGCTCGCACCTGGAAAACGACTGCGGTTACTGCCGCATCACGGCGATCGTGGGACTGGTAGCGGCCGGCTTCGAGCGTCCCGGTGACCGGCTCGACGAGGCGCTGCGCGGCTTGATCGACGCCGACGACCCGGGCGCGCGCCTGGTGCTCGCCCGCGCCATCGCCAAGCAGCCCGACAAGCGGCTGGGCTGGGTGCTCCAGGCCCTGGCCAGCGACGCCGACCCGGCCGTGCGCGTGGAGGTCGCCCGCGCGGTCACCGTGATGCCCGACCCGCGCTTTTTGCCGGTGCTGTTGCCGATGCTGTCGATGCGCCGAGTGCGGCCGGACGCGCGCGAAGCCATCCTCGGCATGGGCCGCCCCGCCCTGGCCGCCCTCGGCGAGGCGCTCGAGTCTCCGCGCACCGATATTCACGTGCGGCGCCACCTGCCGCGCACGATCAGCCGCTTTCGCCACGATGACGCGGCGCGAATCTTGACCAGCCGACTACCCCGCGAGCGCGACGGCATGACCCGGTTCAAGATCCTTCGCGGCCTGCGTCGAATGCAGCTCGACAATCCGCGCATTGCCCTCGACGTGACGACCCTGCGCAACCAGGCCCTCAGCACGTTGCAGCGGGCGATCGACCTGCTTTCGTGGTCGACCGCCATGCGGCGAGACTTTGCCGTCGATACGGAGCTGCGGACCCGCGGTTCCGAGCTGCTGTTGTCGCTCATCGACGAAAAGCGCGAAAACGCCATCGAGCGGGTGTTCCGCATGCTCGGGCTGCTCGAACCCCACGAGGACTTTCGCCTCATCTACTCGGGGCTGCGCAGCGCCAATCCAAAGACCCGGGCCAGCAGCCGTGAGCTCGTCGAGCACCTGGTCGAGCCGTCCATGCGCGACGCCGTGCGCGCCCTGACCGACAACGTGACTGACGAGCGCAAGCTGGCCGCGGCTTCCGAATTCTACGCGCCGCCGGCGCTCGACTACGTCGGGCGGCTGCAGCTGCTGCTCAACGACGGCAGCGAGACCCTGCGGTCCATCGCCGCGTACCACGTCGGCGAGCTGCAAATGCACGAGCTGCGCGACGAGCTGTTGTCGAGCGAAGGCGACCACCGGCTGTTGCGCGACGTAATCGACCGAGCCCTTTCAATGCTGTCTCCCCCGGAGCCGAGCCATGCTGGATAACCCCGCGTCCATCGGCCAGCTCGAACGGCTGGTCATCTTGCGCAGTTTCTCCGGCTTTGCCGAACTGCCGCCCGCCGAGATGGCATCGATGGCCCGACACGCGCGCACGCGTTTTTTTCCCCGCGGCACCATTTTGCAGCGCGAGGGCGAGCGGCCGCGCTTCGTCTATTTCATTGCCGACGGCGCCATTCGCATGCGTCGGCACGGCCACGACTTCATCACCATGGGGCCGCGCGACACCGCTGGCGGCCTGTCGTACCTGGCGCGCGACGAGGACACGCCGTCGCTCGAGTGCATCGAAGACACCGTGGCGTTGGTGCTGCCCACCGACGACATGGAAGACCTGTTCGAGGACAACTTCACGTTCCTGCTCCTGGTCATGCGCTCCATCAGCCGCGGCATCATCGAGACGAGGCAGGTGCTCGGTCCAACCGCGGGTTTCGAGCCTTCTGACCCGGGCGAGGCGCCCGACGCCAAGCGCCTCGACCTGGTGGAGCGCATCTTCTTTCTGCGCAAGACCATCTCCTTCGCGCAGACTCGCATCGAGGCCATCGCTCACCTGGCGCGCAGCGCCGAAGAAATCCGGCTGCCGGCGGGGGCGCCGCTTTGGAACGAAGGCGACGAGCCGCGGCAGTTCTTGTTTCCCGTGAGCGGCGTCATTCGCGCCCACAACGAGGCTGGCCAGGAGTTCACGTTCGGCGCCGGCTCGGCGGTCGGCGGCCTGGACTGGTTCGCATCGCAACCGCGCTGGTTCTCTGCCGAGGTCGCCCACGACCTCGTCGCTATCGAGATCAACGCCGAGTCGTTTATCGACCTGCTCGAAGACAGCTACGAGCTCGCACGGGACTTTCTCGCCGTCATGGCGCAAGGCCTGACCTATATGTACGAACTCGCCGCCGGTCACTCTCCCGGCACCTCGTTCCACGGCGACCGGCCTCTCAACCGCATCACCCACGACTCCCGCTAGTGGTTTCCCCGTAGCTCGTCGTGGACTGGGGTCTCGGTGCCTTCGGTGGAAACCGCCGAATCGAACCGGGGGCGTCGGCATCCTATGTACATGGCAAGCCAAGTCCCGACAGTCCTGGACGCGTACCGCGACACGGCTGGATGGGCCGTGGCGGCGGCGCAGGCCGACCAGCTCGAGGCCCAACGCCGAGCCGAAATCGCTACCGTTCCCGCCGCCCTGTGCCAACTGTATCAGCACCGCCAGGCGCGCATCGTCGCCGGCGCCGTGGGCGCGACCGCCGCGGTCGCGATGTTCGCTGCGCTCGCGGTGTCGAACCGAGGCCTGCCGACGCTTGTCCTGATTGGCGCGTGGCCCGCCATGGCGTTCGCCTACGCTGTCGCGTTCGTCGCGGCTCGGTACCGCTTGCGCAGGACGCTGCAGCAAAGCGTTTGGCGAACGGACGACGTCTTTTGCGACCTGCGTCGACTCGAATGCGACGGGCTGGCCCCCGCCGCCGTCGCCGAAGACCGTGCGAGTCGGCAGGCACACGCCAGCTATGCCCTGCCGCTCGTTGCCGCGGCGGTCCTGGGGCCGCTCACCCTGCACTTGTTCGTGGCGTCGCTGTTTCCGGAGCCGCTGTCCGCGGCCGATTTCGCCGACTGGATGAAGTTGACTGCCATGTTCACCGGCCCCGCGCACGCATACGCGGTTTGGGCGGCGTGGCAGTTTCCCCGGCGCCGAAGACCCTTTCAACCCGCGGCTGGAGCCGCCCTGTGGGCGATCATTCCCGGGGCTATCGCCCTGTTCATTCCGCCGGTGATCGTGCTCGTCACCGGAGCCGTCATCGCCGCGCTGTGCTTCGTCCCCATGGGGGCACTCATCGACCGAGAAAACGCTCTCCTTGCGTCGAGGCCCCCGGCCGACGCCCGCACGTAGGCCGCGACTACAGGGCGGCGGCGACCGTTTCGAGACCGTCGTGGCCGATGGACTCGAGGTAGCCTTCGTCGACCTGGTTGCCGTTGTCGGCCGACTCGTCGGTCAGCACGTTGGCCAGGTGAACCGCGGGTAGAATGCCTTTGTCACCGTTTTGCGCGCGGCCGGGCTCGTGGTGGTAGGCGACCGCCTCGACGACCTCTTGCGGAAGCCCCCACGCCCCCAACAGGTAGCCGCCGACCGCCGCGTGGTCGGCACCGAGGCGCTCGCGCTCAACCTCGAACACCGGGCGGCGCTCGGCCGCGGCGCACTCGCGCGCGTCGGCCCACTCGTCGGGCATCTCGAGCGCGAGCACCAGGGTCCCCACGTCGTGCAGCAGTCCCGCGGTGTAGGCCAGCTTTGCGTCCGACCGCGCGATCGACGCCGCCATCTGCGCAACCTGCACCGAGTGACTCTGCTGCCCCTCGAGTGAGAATCCGGGCGGGACCCGCTTGCCCTCGAACGACGCGAACACCTCGAGCATCAGCACCAGGTCCTTGAGGCGACCGAGACCGATTCGCCGCACCGCGGTTTCCAGGTCCGAGACCGCGCCACGAGCGCCAAAGAAAGCCGAGTTCGCCACGTGCATGACGCGCGCAGTAATCGCCGGCGCTTCGCGCACCACCGCGACCGCGTCCTCGAAGGTCGCTTCATCGCGCTCGACCACCTGCGCCAACGCCTGAAAAGTCGCCGGCAACGTCGGGAGCGCCCGTACCCGTCCGACCGCCGCCTGCAGCCCCGGCTCCGACAGCGTCGTCCGCAAAGCCAGCGCCCGATCGATGGTCTGCTCCAGGGCGACCACGTCGAACGGCTTGGCGAGAAACCGGTGCGCCACCGGCACCGCTCGCATCATCGTGTCTCCCCCGATCGAGGCGGACAGCATGAGCCGCACGGTCGCCGGCCACCGCTCGCGCACCTGCTGCAACAGCTCGATGCCGTCGGTGCGGGGCATGGCCACGTCGCACGAGATGACGTCGACGGCAGAGCGCTCGAGCTGGGCGAGCGCGGCGTCGGCGCTGTCCGCAAAGCGCATCTCGATCTCACTCGAACGGTGCCGCAGCGTCCGCCGAATCGCCCGCAGCACGTTTTGCTCGTCGTCGACGAACAGAACGCTCGGTCGGGTCGGCGCGCGAGGGGTCACTGCCGAGGAATCGGCACTTCGCTCCCGGCCTTGAGCCCCAAATCCGCCCCTCGGAACGCCCGCCTACATCCCCCGATCTGGGCTACCAGGCCTTTTGAATGCGGGCAATGAAGTCGTAGGGATACCCCAAATCGAAGGAGCTGGCCTCGGTGAGGGTGCCCAGCTGCTCCGGCGACAGCGACAGCGACGCTGCCGCGGCGTTGGCCTCGAGCTGCTCGAGGCTCCGGGCGCCAAAGATCACCGAGCTCACCGCCGGACGAGCGATGAGCCAGGCGAGAGCCACAGCGGCCTCGCTGGTATCCAAATCGCGGGCGACCGCGCTCAGCGCATCGAGGATTCGCCAGTTGCGCGGCTTGTCGAAGCCGGCGTAGCGCTCCTTCCACTTGTCCAAACGCGATCCGGCGGGCGGCGTTCCCCCCTTTCGGTACTTGCCCGACAGAAACCCACCGGCGAGTGGCGACCAGGGCAGAATGCCGAGGCCGTGATGCTGGCAAAGCGGCACGTGCTCGCGCTCGAGGCCGCGCTCGAGGAGGCTGTACTGGGCCTGCAGCGCGACGAAGCGCTCCAGATTGCGGGTTTCGCTGGTCCACAGGCTGTCGACCAGGCGGTAGGCCGCGTAGTTGCTGCAGCCGAGGTACAGCACCTTGCCGGCGCGCACCAGGTCGTCGAGCGCCCGCAGGGTCTCTTCCTCGGGCGTGTCGAGATCCTGCATGTGGATCTGGTACAGGTCGATGCGATCGGTGCCCAGGCGCCGAAGGCTGGCCTCGACCGCCCTGACGATGCGGTGTCGCGAGGCTCCGGTGCCGTTTGGCCCATCGCCCATGCGAAAACGAAACTTGGTGGCCAACACCACGTCATCGCGGTTGCTGCGGTCGGCCATCCAGGCGCCGAGAACCCGCTCGGACAAGCCGTCCTGGCCATAGACGTCCGCGGTGTCGATGAAGTCGATTCCCAGCTCCATCGCCCGGTCCAGAATCGCCCGCGACGTCGCCTCGTCGCAGCCCACCTGGTGCATGAACGAGTCGGCGTTGGCCTCGCCAAACGTCATCGCGCCCAAACAAAGGGTCGGCACTTTGAGGCCGCTATTTCCCAGTCGCCGGTGTTCCATCTGGATCGCATCATGCGAAAAAGCCCCATGCCAAGCAATGCGCTGCTCCTCGACCTCGACGGCACCCTCGTCGATTCTCTGGGCGACATCGCCGCCTCGGTCAACGCGGTGCTGGCCGAGCGGAGCCTGCCAACCCACTCGGTCGACGCCTTTCGGCGCATGGTGGGTGACGGGATCGGCGCCCTCGTGCAGCGCGCCGCCGGGGTCGGCCCCGGCTCCGATCTGGACGAACTGCTGGCGGCGGTCCGCGCGCGCTACGACGAGCACATGCTCGACCAGACCGCGCCGTTCCCCGGAGTCGTAGACACCCTGCACGAACTGCGGCGGCGCGGCATACCGCTGGCCATCGTCAGCAACAAACCGCACGACAAGACGCGCCGCATGGTCGACCACCTGTTTCCAGACGTGCCCTTCGGCATCGTCCTCGGCGACCGAGACGGCGTGGAGCGCAAGCCCGACCCGGCGAGCTCGTTCGAAGCAGCCCGGGCCCTGGGCGTCGCTCCGGACGACTGTGCCTTCGTCGGCGACTCGGACGTCGACATGTTGACGGCGCGCGCCGCCGGCATGCGGGCCGTGGGAGTTTCGTGGGGCTTTCGCGGTGCCGACGAGCTCCGCCGCGCGGGCGCCGACCAGATCATCGATCGGGCCACCGAGCTTCTCGAACTCGTCGGCTAAGCGCCCGAAACCCCTCGGGCCCGCGCCGCAGCCCCGGACCGAAAGCCAGTTTTTTGCCCGTCCGGGAAGGCCCTCCTAGCATGGGAGGCCAGCGCGCGCGCGCCGCGTCGGCGCGTCCGAAACCTCGAGTTTGTCGTCGTGAGCAACAGCCCCAATCAACCGAGCCCCAATCGAGACATTGAAGTTCAGCTGCCGCCGCGCAGACCCACGTTGACGGGCACGCCGGCGCCGCCGCCAACGACGACCGCCTGGCTCGACACCGAGGAAAGCGGCCCGGTCGACGTGCTGCCCGCCGCGATTGCGGCGGCCGCGCACGAAACGCCCGCCTTCGCCGACGAGTCCAGCCCGGTCGGCGAGCTTCTCACCGGCGACACCGACGAGATGGAGATTCCCATCTTTGCCGACAGCAGCGAGCCCGTCGAAATGGCCGCGCAAGACGCCGAGCCGGCGCCCGCGCCGCTCGACCCGCCCGCGCCGGCATCGAGTCGCGTGGCCATGCCGCTCGCCCCGATTGACACCAAAGAATCGGACGAAGAATCGGCCGACCGCGACGGTCCGGCGGACGAAAGCCCGTGGATCGAAGCCGCCGCCCGCGGCGCCACCGGCATTCCCGCGCACCTGGCCGGCTCGCCCGAGACCCTGGCCGTCCCGGTCAACGGCCCCAACACCACGAAAACGGCGCTGTGGGTCACGCTGGGCTCGATCGCCGCTACCGTGGCCGCCATCTGGGTCGTACTCGGGGCCCTGGAAGGTGCCGAGCAACCGGCGTACGCGGCCGCCAACCAGGACAGCGACGACGCGCACCGCCTCGGCTCGCGCGCCACCGACGACGCAAACATCGACCCGCCGGGCAGCGCGGCCGCGGTCATCACGGGACTGGCCGCCGACGCTCTCGCCGACTCCAGCGCCGCCGCGCAAGCCGCCGCGCGAGCCGCAGCGGCGGTAGAGGCGCGCCAGGCCCCTGCGCCGCGTCGCCACGCCGCCTACGCCGCCCGCCCCAGTGCGACACCTGAGGCCGAGACCGAGGCCGAACCCGACCCCGAGGCCGAGACCGAACCCGAGGCCGAGACCGAGACCGAGACCGCCCCCGTCGCAGAGGCCGAGACCGTCCCTGTCGCCGAGCCCATCGCAGACCTCGAACCCGTTGATCTCACCAGTCTCGACGAACCGCTCGTTCGGCGCATCGATGACCTGTCCGCCGAGGTCATCATTCCGTTCACCGGGAACGCCAAGAACGCCGTCGCCTACAAGCTGCGCGACGGCCGGTCGGCCGCGGTCAATCTCCCGACGGGCGTCGACACGGTCGCCCAGCGCGACTACGCGATCAACCGCGACGGCGTGGTCTACGTCTGGATTCGCCCCCGCCAGGCGGGCGGTACTCACGTCCGCGTCATCGCCGGGACCCGCGTGCGGGAAAACCGCATCGTCGTCGCCCGCGACCATCTGCGCTTCGAACTCGACTTTCGCGAGTAGTCCCTACTCCGACGAGACCTCACCGCGACCGGGTCCGCCGGCGGCGTAGTAGCTGCCCGGAAACAGCGCGCGACGGTCCGCGTCGTCCAGCGGAAGGACTCGCGCCGCGCACACCTTGTACTCGGCCGTGCCGGTCACTGCGTCGCCTTCGTCGATGGTGAGCAGGTTGGCCCGTGCCTCGGCAAAGTGCAGCGGCATCCAGATGCAGCCACGCCGCACCTGACGCGATACGATCGCCCGACACTCGACCCGACCGCGGCGCGTCTCGACAGCGACTCGCGCACCGTCGTCGACTCCGAGCCGGCGCGCGTCCCGCGGGTGGATCTCGATGAAGGCCTCGGGCTGCTTTTCGTGCAGCCCCACGGCCCGACGCGTTTGGGTCGCCGCGTTGTAGTGATAGAGCGTTCGCCCGGTCGACAAAACCAGCGGGTAGTCGTCGGTCGGCAGCTCCCGCGACGGACGGTACTCGACGGCCTGAAAGAGCCCCTTGCCCCGCAACACGCCGCCCTCGTGCAGGTAGCGGGTCCCGGGATGCGACTCGTCGGTGCACGGCCACTGCAGCCCGACTTGCTCTCGATCGATGCGGTCGTGGGAGATGCCGGCAAACTTGGGCGCGTCCCGCACCAGCTCTTCGTACACCGCGGCGGGCGACTCGAGGGCCCAGTCCGCGCCGCACGCGGTCGCCAGTTCGAGCAGGATCTGCCAGTCCGCGCGCGCCTCGCCGGGCGGCTCCACGCCCTTGCGCACGCGCTGCACGCGGCGCTCCGAGTTCGTGAACGTCCCGTCCTTCTCGGCAAAACAAGCCGCGGGCAACACCACATCGGCAAACCGCGCCGTCTCGTTGAGAAAGATGTCCTGCAGCACCAGGAACTCGACCCCGTTGAGGCCTTCCTCCAGCTTCGACACGTTGGGTTCGGACAACACGATGTCCTCGCCCATGACGAACATGCCTTTGATGGCGCGCCCCGCCTGCTTCATCATGACGTTGAGGTTCATGCCCTCATCGGGCGAAAGCTCCACGCCCCAGCTGTCTTCGTACTTGGCGCGCACGTCGGGATCGGTCACCCGCTGGTAGCCGGGGTAGAACACCGGCGTTGCCCCGGCATCGTTGGCTCCCTGTACGTTGTTCTGTCCGCGCAGAGGGTTCATGCCCGCGGACTCCTTGCCCAGGTGCCCGGTCATGAGCACCAGGTTCGACAACGCGTACACGTTGTCGGTGCCGTGGGAGTGCTCGGTGATGCCAAGCGTGTAGTAAATGCCGGCCCGCGGCGTGGTCGCGTACTCGCGAGCCACCGCCCGAATGTCGTCGGCCGATACGCCCGTGATCTCCTCGGCCGCCTCCGGCGAGTAGCGCGCCACGGTTTCAGCGACCGACTCGAAGCCCTCGGTGTTCGCGTCGATGAACTCCCGGTCGACCAGCCCTTCGGTCACGATGACGTGGGCCATGGCGTTGAGCAGCCACACGTCGCTGCCCGGTTTGATCCGCAAATGCCGGTCGGCGATGGAGGTCATCCAGATCGCACGCGGGTCGGCCACCACCAGGGTGGCTCCGCGGTGGACCGCTCGTTTCATCTCCATGGCAATGATCGGATGAGCCTCGGAGGTGTTGCTTCCGATCACGAACAAGAAGTCAGCGTTGCGAATCTCCCGGATGGAGTTCGTCATCGCGCCCGCGCCAAACGTGGTGACCAGACCGGCCACCGTGGGAGCGTGTCAAGTGGCGGCACACTGGTGGACGTTGTTCGTTCTGAACACCGCCCGAGCCATCTTCTGCACCAGGTAGTTTTCTTCCATCGTGCAGCGCGACGACGACACGAAGCCCAGCGCGTCGGCACCGTGGCGCTTTGCCACTCCCTGCAGGCCCGCGGCCGCCCGGGCAATCGCCTCGTCCCAGGTTGCCGGCACCAGCTGGCCATCGCCGTCTCGCACGAGCGGCGTCGTCAGCCGATCTTCGTGGTCGATGAAGTCGTAGGCGAACCGCCCCTTCACGCACAGGTTGCCGTCGTTGGGATAGGTGCCCGTCGGCGGGCTCGTGACCTTGACTACCTGGCCGCGACCGTCTTTGGCCTGGCGGTCGACGTTGAGGTCCATCTGGCAGCCCACACCGCAGAAGTTGCAGGTCGTGCGGACCTTTTCCAGCTCGCGCGCCGGCCGCAGCATGCTCGTAAGCGGCATCTTCTCGGTCATGGCGCCGGTCGGGCACACGTCGATGCAGCCGCCGCACATCTCGCACGTGGTGTCGAGCAGCGACTCGTCGTCGGTCGTCGCGATGGTTGTGTGAGCGCCGCGCTCGGCCAGGGTAATCGCGTTGACCGACTCGACCTCAGCGCAGTAGCGCGTGCACCGCGCGCACAGAATGCAGCGCTCGGGCCGGAACTCGATGTACGGGTTGCGATCGGCCGCTCGCGCCGAGCGCACCGGCTCCATCTTGGGCCAGTCCGTCGGCGCGCCCACCCGGTGCGCCATCGAGTGCAGCTCCGACGCATCCGCGGTGTCCCAGGTTTCCGACTCGCGCACGTTGTCGGCCAGATACAACCCGAGCAGCGCCTTGTGGTGACGTTCGATGCGCTCGTTCTTGGTGCGCACAACCATGCCGGCCTGCGCCCGGGTCGCGCACGACGGCGCGAGCCGCCGCTGGCCCTCGACCTCGACCAGGCAGGTGCGGCAGGCCCCGGCCGGCGCCAGTCGCGGGTCGTGGCACAGAGTAGGGACATACGCGCCCTCGCGGCGAGCCACGTCGAGAATGGTGTCGCCGCTGCCGATAGACACCTCGCGGCCATCGAGCTGCATGGTCTGTGCGTCGGCAATAACGCCGTTGGCGCTGCGCTTGTCGTTACTCATGGTCTTTGCCTCCCGAGAACTCGCTCGGAAAATGTTCCATTGCCGAGGTGAGCGCCAGCGGGGCCGCCTGGCCCAGCCCGCAGATCGAGCCCTCGTTCATCTCCCAGGCGACATCGGCGACCTGGGCCAGTTTCGATCGCGACGCGCCGTTTCTGCCGGCACCGCGCGCCTGCTGATAGCCGTCGAGCGCCTCGCGCACGAACCTGGTTCCAATGCGGCACGGGGCGCACTGGCCGCAGCTTTCGCGCTCGAAAAACACCAGCTGCTCGCGCACCGCAGCCGTCAAATCGCGCGTGTCGTTGAGCACGACCACGCCGGCCGAACCGAGCATCGAGCCCTCGGCCGCGAGGCCCTTGAACGACAGGGGCACGTCCCGCTTGCTGGCCGGCAAAAAGCCCGAGCTCGCGCCGCCGGGCGAAAACGCGCGCAGCGTTCCGCGGTACCCACCGGCCGCCGCGGCCAGCTCATCGAGGGACACGCCCAGCGGCAATTCGTACGTGCCCGGGCGCTCGACGTCGCCGCTCACGTTGTACAGCTTGGTTCCGGGTTCGGTCTTGCCGAGCTCGCGAAACCAGCGGCCGCCGCGCTGCAGAATCGACGGTACGCACGCGATGGTTTCGACGTTCTGCACCAGGGTCGGCTTGCCCCACAGGCCGACCTCGCCGGGAAACGGCGGCTTGAGCCGCGGCATGCCGCGCTTGCCCTCGAGAGCTTCGAGAAGCGCCGTTTCCTCGCCGCAGATGTACGCCCCGTGCCCCGGGTGAAAGTGAAAGCGCACGCCGTCGAAGGCGTCGGCGAAGCGCTCGACGGCGGCTTCCATGGCCCGCCAGGCCGCGCCGAATTCGCCGCGCAGGTACATGTACACATCGCGGGCGCCGAGCACGTGCGCGGCAATGGCCAGCCCCTCGATCACGAGGTCCGGGCGGCGCAACATGGTCTCTCGGTCCTTGAAGGTTCCCGGTTCGCCCTCGTCGGCATTGAGCACCACGTAGCGCTCGGTCTCGGCCTGGCCTCGCACCGCGCGCCATTTGATCGCCGCGGGAAACCCGGCGCCGCCGCGGCCCTGCAGGCCGGACTCGTCGAGGGCTGCGATCACGTCGTCGGCGCCCCGGTTGACCGCCGAGCGAAACGCCGCGGCGTCGTAGCCGGGCTCGCCGAGCAGGTTGATGGCGAGGCCCTCGGCGTCGACGTCGGCCGGTCCAACGGCGCCCACCCAGTCGAGCTGCGGACACGCCGACGACTCGAGCTGCGTCCAGTCGCCGCCCGCGCGGTGCACGTCGTCGATCGAAACCTCGACCAGCGTGTCGCGCTCGCGCAGCACCGCCGGTGGTCGGTCGCACGCCGCCAGGCACGAACACTCTTCCGTCGGCAGGCCCGCCTTTTGGGCCGCGTTGAGAAGCTCGTGCGCCCCCGCCATCGCGCACGACAGCCCGGTGCACACCCGCACGCGGGTGTCGGGATTGGCCAGCAAGTGGTAGAAGCTGCCCGCGCCGTACACGTCCGCCTCGGCGACACCGGTCTCCCGAGCAACGGTGGTTGCGACGCCTTCGCGCAAGCCGCCGAGCTCGCGAATTCGGTCCAGGACCTGGGCGCGCTTTTTCGGATCGAGCCGCATGGGGGCGACGATCTAAACACGCTTGCGGCGGACTGGGTCGCTCGCTCGCAGCTACCGGCGTTAACTTTCCGAAACGACGCGGCGGCGATCGGCGATCAACTCTACGACGCAGTGCGGCGATGCAAGGTCGCCTTGTCGAGGCACCAATCGGCCACGGCCTGGGCGGCGAGCTCGAGCAGCTCGGCCCCGTGCTCGCGGGTCGACAGGGAAGGATCCGAGCCCATGCGACCGTCGGGATACAGCTCGCGAAACCCAGCGGCGTCGGGAATGCCGCGAGGCCGGCAGCTCTCGATGTCCAGCGGGCCATCAATGGGGCGCACCGCGTCGGGATACGCGGCCATGGTCACCGACACCTCGCTGGGAGTTGCGTGCTGCCCCTCGCGATCGCCGTACAGTTCGCGAGCGCGTCTGGCGACCGAGGGCGCTTGAAACCAGTTGAGCCACTCGAGTCGAGCCTCGGGCAGCTCCCTGCGAATGTCCGCCAGCGCGGTGCGCGACGTGGGAATGTTGCCGCCGTGGCCGTTGACGAACACGAACGTGCGAAAGCCGTGTTCGTGAAGGCTCCAGACGTAGTCCCGCATGACCGCGGCCAGCGTCTCTGGCCGAAGGCTCATCGAGCCCGCGAACGCCAGGTGGTGCAGGGCCATTCCCACGGGAATCGTCGGGGTCACCAGGGCGTCGATGAGCGCCGCCGCGCCGTGCGCCACCTCCTCGGCGGTAATGAAATCGGTGCCTAGCAGGCCGTTTGGTCCGTGCTGTTCCGTGCTGCCGACCGGGATCAGGATGAGTTGCGAGCGCTCGAGATACCGCTCGGCGTCTTGCCACGTGAGCAGTTCGAGGCGGGTGTGTGGCATAGTCCGCGGGTTCAGGGACATCCCCTTGTCGTAGAGCCTCCCGTATGGAAATCAAGAAGATCCTCGTCGGCACTGACTTTTCCAAGCAGGCCGAGGCCGGCCTTACCCAGGCCCTCAACCTGGCCCGCGCCCTGAGCGCCGAGCTCGTCCTGGTGCATTGCGCCAGCTCCGACTCGCCGAGCGAAGCCGAGCTGCCAAGTGACGTCACGACCACGGTCAACAACCTGCTCAAGGCGCAGCTCGTCAACGACGCGGTCAAACTCGAGGAACTGCGCGAGTACTGCCGCAAAAAGGGCGTGGAAACCTCGCACCAGATCATGCACGAAAGCCCGGCGGACGGGATTCCGCGGGCGGCCAGCGAGCACCGCGCCGACCTCATCATCCTGGGCACCCGGGGCCGGACGGGCCTGGCCAAGATTCTGCTCGGCAGCGTCGCCGAGCGCGTGGTGCGCAGCGGCGCCGCCGACACGCTCATCGCGCGGCCCGGCCCCACCGCCGAGGGCGGCTACCAGAAGCTCCTGGTGCCGACGGACTTCTCCGAGACCGCGGAGCGCGCGCTGCAGCGCGCGATCGCCATGGCCGCCGACGGGGGCACCGTCGAGCTGTTTCACTGCTGGCGGCTACCCTCGACCGCGACCAGCCGCTGGGCAAGCGGCGCGGTTGCCGACTCGGTCGTCGAACCGCTCAAGCGCGACTTCGCCGCCCACGCCGAACAGCAGGGCAAGCGCTTGGTCGACAAGTACCAGACCGATCGCATCAACCTGGTCTTTGCCCACACCGAAGACACGCCGGTGCACGGGGTGCAGGCGCGCCTCGAAAAGGGCGACTACGAACTGGTCGTGACCGGCAGCCGCGGGCACAAGGGGTTTAAGCGCTGGCTGGTTGGCTCGGTCGCCGAAGGAACGGTGAGGTACTCGCCGTGTTCGGTTCTCGTGGTTCAGGGCGCGAAGACCGAGTAGCCCGAAGGCTCGCGGCCGACAGCGAACACATCCGCGCACCGGTAGTCGAGGCGCTGCACCCTCCTTACAGAGGGTTCGGATGTCGTGCACTCAACGTGAGCGAATCGGACGGCTTTCGCCGAAACCATTTTGTAATCGGGCGTTCGCTTAATACGCTCTAGTTCATGCAGTCGTCGGCCAGCGAGCGCCTGACGACGCTAGGGCGATTCGAGATCCGCGGAGAGCTTGGGTCTGGTGGCGCCGGCGTCGTTTACGAAGCGTGGGATACCGAGCGCGAAACCAGCGTCGCGCTCAAGATCCTTCGCAAGCTGACCGGTAACTCGCTCTACCGGTTCAAGCGCGAGTTTCGGTCGCTGCAGGGCATTCGCCACCAGAACCTCATTCGTCTCGGCGAGCTGTTCGTCGAAGACGATGTCTGGTTCTTCACCATGGAGCTCATCTCCGGTGGCCAAACCCTGCGGGAGTACCTCGACCTGCCCAACCGGATCTACTCGGGGCAGGAAAACTCCGAGACCACCGTCACCGTCATGTCGAAAGCGGAGATGGGCGATACTCTGGCGCCGCTGCCCGGCAGCGGCGTCGAGCTCGAACGGCCACCTTCGGGCAAGTACGAGCTCAACGAGGCCCGACTGCGCGATGCCCTGCCCCAGCTCGCCCGGGTAATTCAGGCGCTTCATCGAGCCGACCGAATTCACGGCGACATCAAGCCAACCAACGTTCTCGTCGGCGAGGGCGGCCGCATGGTCCTCACTGACTTCGGGCTGGTACAGGAGCGCACGCCGCGCGCCTCGGCCATGACGGAGTTCGCCGGCACGCCCGCGTACATGGCCCCCGAGCAAGCTGGCGGAGACCCGGGACCAGCCGCCGACTGGTATGCGTTCGGCTCGGTCCTCTACCACGCGCTCACCGGCCGGCTGCCGTACTACGCGAACCACCCGTACCAGCTGCTCGAAAAGAAGCAGCGGTTCGCGCCGGCTCCGCCGCGCGCCGTCGCGCCCGGCGTGCCGGAGGATCTCGATCGGCTGTGCGAAGACCTGCTGCGCGTCGACCCGAACCGCCGACCGCGAGGTCCCGAAGTGCTCGAGCGCCTGGGCGTGGCGTCGAGCCACGACCTCGGACTGGTGGACCACCACCACACCATGACGCAGACGGCGCCGTTCGTCGGCCGCGCCAGCGAGATGGTCGTGCTGGAAAAGGCCTATCGCCATGTCGCCGACAAACAAGCCCCCAGCACCGTCATCGTCGAAGGCGAGTCGGGCGTCGGCAAAAGCGAGCTCGTGCGCCAGTTCCTCGGCGCCCTGCGCGACGACCCGGCGTCCCCGGTGGTCCTGGAGAGCCGCTGCTACGAGCGCGAAACGGTGCCGTTCAAGGCGTTCGACGGCATTATCGACTCGCTGTCGCGGTTCATGATCGAACTGTCCGATGCGGACGCCGCCGTGCTCTTGCCCCGCAAAGCGGGCCTTTTGCCGCGCCTGTTTCCGGTGCTCGGCCGCGTCGAGTGCATTGCCACGTCGCCCGTCGAAGCCGCGACCGCCGAGCCGCGCGAGCAGCGCAAACGCATGTTCTCGGCCCTGCGCGAGCTAGTCGAGCGCGTTGCCGAGCGTCACCGCCTCGTCCTGGTCATCGACGACTTTCAGTGGGCCGACTCCGAGAGCCTCGCGCTGCTCGGCGAAATCCTGCACCCCAGTCAGCCCCTGCCGCTGATGCTCATTCTGACCAGCCGGCTGGACTCGCAGCTCACCGTCGGCAGCCAACCCGACCTCGACCTGGTCGTCGGCGGCCGCTTCGAGCGGCTCTCGGTGGGTTCGCTCACGACCGAGCAAGCCCGGGAATTGCTCGCCCTCACCGGCGCGCGCATTCAGGACCCCGACGCCCTCATCGAAGAGGCCCAGGGCCACCCCCTGTTCCTGGTCGAGCTCGCCCGCCACGCGGCCCTCGTGGAAGGCAAGCCGGGCGGCGACCGAACCATGCGTCTCGACGACGCGCTGTGGAGCCGTACCCGCGAGCTCGAGCCCAACGCACGTCGCTTGCTCGAGCTGCTCGCAGTGGCCGGAACGCCGGTGTCCAACGCCGTCGCCGCGCGCGCGCTCGACGAAGACTATTCCGACTTCGAGCAGGCGTCCGCTCTTTTGCGGGCGGCCTCGCTGGCGCGAAGCAACGCGGCCCGCGGCACCGACAGTCTCGAGACCTATCACGACCGGGTGCGCACCGCCGTCTCCTCGCGACTTGCCGACGCCGACCGCAAGCGCTGTCACACGCGACTTGCCATTGCGATGGAGACCGAGAAAGACAGCTCGGATCCCCGCGCGCTGGTGCGCCACCTCGAGCAATCCGGTCAGCTCGAAAAAGCGGCCCGCCGCGCTGCCGAAGCCGGCAAGGCGGCCAGCGAAACGTTCGCGTTCGAGCAAGCCGCCGCGCTATTCGGCACCGCCGTGCGCCTGGGCCAGTGGAGTGAAGACAAGGCGCGCGAGCTGATGATGCTCCGCGGCCACGCGCTCATTAACGCGGGTCTCGGGTCCGAGGCCGCGGACGTGTTCCTGCGCGCCGCGGACGGGGCCGACCCGGCCACCCGCCTCGAGTGCCGCCGCCACGCGGCCGAGCAGCTGCTCATCTGCGGCCGAATCGAACCGGGTCTCGAGGCCATGTCCGATCTGCTGGCAGAAGTCGGCGCCAAGCTGCGCAAGTCGCAGGCAAAGTCCCTGGCGGCTCTGCTTTGGAACCGCCTGTGCCTGCGCGTCCGCGGCCTCGGCTGGAAGAGTCGCCACATTCGCGAGATCGCCGACGCCGACCTCATGCGGCTCGAGGTGTACAAGGCCGTCGCTCACGGCCTCGGCACCGTCGACAGCATCGTCGGGTTCGAGTTCCAGGCCCGCGGCCTGCGACTCGCGCTCAAGCTCGGCGAAAAGACCCGCGTCGCCCGAGCCCTCGCCATTGAGGCCATCTACCTGGCCACCCAGAGCAAGGCCGGCCGCGCGCGCGCCGAGATCCTCTACAAGGAAGCGCGCCGAATCGCCCAGGAAACCCAGGACCCGTATCTGCTCGGCACGTGCAGCGTGGTTCGCGGCTGCATCGAGTACTTTGGCGGCAACTTTCCCTCGGCCATCGGTCCGCTGCGCGACGGCGAAGCCCTGTTGCGCGACGTTCCCGGCGCCGTGTGGGAGCTCAACGGCGCGCGCATGTTCCTGGTGTTCGCCCTGCGCATCATGGGCAGGGTCTCCGAGCTCGGCCCGCACTACGACGAAAACACCCGCGACGCCGACCGACGCGGTGACCTGCACGCCGGCACGACCTTACGGCGCGCGGCCTCAGTGGTGTGGCTGGCGCGAGACGACGTCGAGGGCGCGCGTAAAGCCCTGGCCCACGCCTCGTGGATGCCCGACACCGACGTATTTCACCTGCAGCACTGGTTCGAGCTCGAGGCCCACACCGACATCGCGCTCTACGAGCAAACGCTCGAGCGCCATCGCGATGACCTGCTCATCAAGTTCGATGCGCTGGAAAAGTCGCTGCTTCGTCGGGTCCAGACCGTGCGCACCACCGCCCGCTGGCTGCGCGCCCGCGTCGCTCTCACCGACGCGTCGGAAGGCCGCGATGTCGCCGCCAGCCTGGCCCTTGCCGAGAAGCTCGCAAAGTCTCTGGCCGGCGAAAAGATCGGTTACGCCTCGGTGTGGTCGCTCATGCTGCGCGCCGGCATCGCCACGCAGAAGAACAAGCTGGACCAGGCCCGCAGTCTGCTGGGCGACGCCATCGACCTGGCGGACGCCAACAGCATGACCTCGTGCGGCGCGGCGGCGCGCCTGCGCCTCGCCGCCCTGCTTGGCGACGACCGCGGCGCCTCGCTCGACGACCAGGGGCGCGACGCCTTTGCGGCCGAGAACTTCGTCAACCCCGACCAAATCTTGCGGGTCATCGCTCCGGGCTGCGCTCCGCCCAAACCGATGCTCGAAAGTTGACCGTAGGCCAGGCGCGCAACAGCCGCCGAAACCAAAGCGGCCCGCGGTCGCACACTCGACCGCGGGCCCAAGAAGGCTCAGCGAAAGCCTACGAGGTTAGGGTTCTACCCACTCGGCCTCGATCGCAAAGGACGGAACGCTCGAGTAGCCGAACACGCTGATGTAGGCCACCCGTGCGCCGTTGGGCACCACCGTGTCGATTTCCTCCCGCGATGTCGCGGAGCCCGAGACGACGTCGAAGCGACTGCGCGAATCCGTCCGGCTGATGAACGGTCGCTGGTTGTAGCGAACGTAGAGGTCGAGGTCGGAACCGCGAGTGCCGTCGGTAAGGATGTACAGGCGGCTGCCGGGAACGACGTTGACCGTGTACGTGATGACCTGGTTGTAGCGAAGCGAACCGGTCGCGGCCCCCGAACGCGGCGTGCCGTTCGGATCGGGATCGGGGTCAGGGTCGGGATCGGGATCCGGATCGGGATCCGGGTCCGGATCGGGATCCGGGTCCGGCGTCTGGCCAGGCGCCCCGTAAAGAAGGCGAACGCCGTCGCGATCCGTCGAGGAAAAGGTGAGCGTCCCGTCCGGCGTACCGTTGCACTGCGGGTAGTGCATGATCGACGCTTTGTCGTACTCGGTGAGAGGCCGCCAGTTCCGATCCTCGAAACAGGTCCCGGCTTCGGGGCGGGTGTGTTCGTGGCGGAACCCCAGGGCATGGCCAATCTCGTGGGCCAGGATGTTCGTGAGGGACCACTGGCGACTGGTGAACGAGCCGCCGGCTACGAGAATGTTTCGCCGGCTGCGAGAGTCGCCGGGGAAGAAGGCCCGCGCCAGATAACTAACGTTAGCAACTGGACGAACGTCGAACAGAACGTTGTTGTTGCCGGCGGTGCAGTTGCCATCCTGGCTAGATACGTGGATGAAGCGCAGATTCGCCGCGTTCTCCCAGATATCCGCAGCGGCCTCCATCCCCGCAACCGCCGCGTTGTAGCGACTGCCGAACGAGGTGCTCACGCAGTACGTAAGATTGAGCTTCTGCGTGTCGCTCCAGGCGCGGTCACGCCCGCCGCTGGTCGCGACGACGAGGCTGCCCTGAATCACGATCTCGGCCCAGAACTTCTTGAGCTCCGCTTCTTCCCAGATCGGCATGTCGCCGTTGACGATCCACGGCCCGTCTTCGCCCTCCTTCTCCACGAGCTCGAGGAACTCTTCGTACGTCGGCGCCCCATCGGACTTGGTTGCGACGTCCTCGGCTTCCCCCTCGCTGGTCGGAACGAGTTCTTCGCTCAGGACCAGGCCGTCGCCACAACCGGCCGCCAGGGCGGTTATCAGCAGTGCGCTAAGCAGCTTCTTCATAGGTGTCCCTCTCAATTCGTGAATTGGGTGGTGGCGCTTGGATTGCGAAATACCTGCGCCTCGACACCTCCTCATTTCAGCAAATGTGCCAACGAGATGGTTTGAACCCCCGTTGCGGCATGCCGCGTCGCAAGAAGGTCACTCAAGTGCACTTCGTTCGTCGCGCGCGATTCGCGCGCTGACTTCTGATCGACGCCGACATGTCGGCCCGAAACAACGATTGCGCGGTGCGACGGAACGCCAACGCTAAAGCGAGGTTCGTATGCGACCGTGTCGCATGATGTCGTTTGGGGCGAATCGCCCCGCTCGTAACCCCGGCGTTGCTACGTCATCTCATCAAGTGATGAGCTGCGCGCAACACGCGTCGCACGAACGTTCGCCGTACGACGAACGCGCGCGTCGCGAGGCGATCGCGAACTAATCACGTTCAACGGCGCGCCCGCTGCCGTCCTGCGGCAGACCGCGTCCCTCGCTCTAGTAGAGATACACGGCGCCGGAGCGAGGAACGTCGTTGTTCGACTGGTCGCCCCCAACTCCGGTCGAGCCGCCCGACTCCGTCATCGCTCCGACGAACACGCGCGAACGCGACAGCGCGACCGATTTTCCGAACCGATCGTAGTCTTCAGCGTTCGACGCCTTGATGAGCTCACCGCGGGTCCACGCTCCATCCACCAGGTAGAACAAGACCACAGCGCCCGTACCGGGTGCGTAGCCGTCGTTCTCCGGCGGGTCGATGCCCACGCCGAAGGTGCTATCGGAGTCGGTCCCCACGGCAATGACGCCGCCCTCCACGGCCACAGCTTTCCCGAAAGCTTCGAATTCGCGCGGCGTTGGACTCTTCAGATAGCCGGTTTCCCGGATCCAATCGAACGTGTGCTCAAAGACATACGCGGCTCCCGCCCCACCGACCGAGTTGTCGTCCGGGTCAGCGCCGCCGCTGCCTTCGCTCCACGCGCCAACGACCAGGTGTCGGTCATCGATCGCCACGTCGTATCCAAAGCCATCCGAGGCATCCGCATTCGAGGCCTTGACGAACCAGGTGCGTCCCCAGAGGCCATCCTCTCGTCGGTCGAAGACGTAGACGGCCCCGGAAGAGCGGGCTCCCTTGCCCGTGGGCTTTCCATTGGTCCCGCGAACGTCGCTGTCGTCGTACAGCGCGCCGACAGCGATACGTCCACCCGGCGAAATCGCCACGGCACCGCCGAAGGAGACGCTGCCGGAGCCGCCGGGACGCAGGGTGTCTTCGAGCTCATAGAAGCCGTCCGCGTCGCGCCGATACACAAAGGCGCGGTCGGCTCCGGGCGCACCGACCACGAGCACGTCGCCATTGCTGGCAACGCTCAGACCGAAATCCTGAGCATCCTCGAGCTCAGGAGGCGCCAGGGTCTGCTTCGACTCCCACTCGCTGGCGGTGCGTCGGTAGGCGAAAACCCGGCCCGGAGTCCTCGCTCCCACGAAAGCGTAGTCCCCCGCAACCGCGACCGCTGCCCCGAAACCGGTTGTGGCCAGCTCCGGCACCAGTTCCTGCGCCTCGCGAACGGCCCCCAGTGCGTCGCGCTCGAACACGAAGGCTCCGCCGGCCGCCCCGACGACCAGGACATCGCCATCTGCCGCAAGGCGAAAACCGAACCCGAGCCCCTCGGCAAGCCGCGACGGCTTGACGTACGACGCGGCGGTCACGCCTCGGGTGACTGCGAGAGAATACTCGACGGAAGAACCATCCGCCCCCCGCGCCGCTACCGTCACGAGGGTCGTCTCCCCCTTTGGCAGCTCGACGTCGACACTGCCGCTGGCCGCAAGCTCGACCCCGTCTATCGAAACCACCGCACCGGGGCCAATCTCGGCCACAAACGAAACCGATGAGATGAGCAGCGGAACGGTGAGCTCATACTCTCGCTGGTCCGGGTCGAAGGGTACCGACCAAATGGCTCCCTCCGCGGAAAGCGCTAGCAACGAAACGCCGGGTTCCTCCGGCGTCGGCGTTTCACCGCCGTCGTCGGGGTCTCCCTCGCCGTCGGTTTCACCACCACTGGTGTCACCGGGGGCATCTTCGCCGGGTTCGCCCGGCTCGTCCCGGGGGCGTTCGTCTGCGGGACCAGGCTCGGTACCTGCCTCGTCGTCGGTACAGGCCGGGGCCAGCACCGCAAACAGAGCAAGCCACAGACTAAGACGTCGGCTGAGAGTCCGCATCGGGGGCCGACTCTCGCAGGCGACCTTGCCCCGGGCAACGGCAAAACGCCGACAGCACACCACCGTTGGCCCCCATTAGCCCACTGTGGGCTATCGGGCGCGACGAAGTTCGCATTGCTGCCGACCACCTGTGGGATTCACCACAGGCGCTCCAGCCACGCGAACTCCTCCAGGCCGAGAAACACCACACTCTCGTTGCGCGCCACGACTCGCGTCAACGCCCAGGGCTGCGGCGCAAAGGCCGGAAGCGTCACCGGTTCCCATCGATCCCCCCCAAACCACAACACCCGCTGATCCAGGGCTCCCTCGGGCCGGGCCTCGAGAGCAAAGAGCTCCCCGGGCGAGAACCCGGGCGCGAGCGCTCGCCAGGTGAGCTCCGAGATCGTCGCACCCGGTTCATCGAACCACTCCCCGTCGCGCAATCGCGAGATACGCCGAGCGCCAGTGACGACAATGCCCGTTTCGGTGGACTGAACGGCGAGCGGAGCGAAGGGAGTCATCTCCGTCGCCCAGGAATCCGCCTGCGCGCTTGAAACGAAGTTTCGATTCGCCTGCTTCGCAAGTCCCGCGACCGTATCGCCACCGGCAGCGAGCTGCCTCCACTGGAGCGAGGCTGGCGCGTCCGACAGGTTCCAGGAACCTTGTTCCCAAACGTACAGGCTTTCGCCCGAGATCAGCCAGAAACGCCCGTCGATGCGGGACAGCGTTTGGCCGGCAAGAGCGGGCTCAAACGCGTCGCGGCCCGAGACCAGATTCACAACGCCGGTCCCGGTAGGGCCGGTGTACGCCACCTCGTCGCCGTCGCAGGCGAGGCGTTCGACCACGCCCGTCACCGGCATCGGAGATTCGTTCGGAATTCCAACGGCCCCCGGGGTTCGCTCATAGCGACGTAGACTTCGCCCCTCGCCAACGATCAACGTCGCCTCCGTCGCCAAACAGAGGTCCGACACCGATACCCTGGGGCGAAAGACGGATTCGAAACTGACGCCGTTGAATCGGCCCACGAGGCCGACTTCGTTGGCCGTCACCAGCTCGGGCCCGAGCGCCTCCAGCCCTACCGCAAACTTCTCTGCGCTCGACACCTTCCACGCTCGCCCGTCAAAGACCATGAGCGCGCCACCGAAGGCCACCACCGCGAGGCGGTCGCCGACGGCCGCGACGCCGCGCAGATCGGAGAACCGCTCCGGTGGTCCGGGCAAAACCCGCGACCAAACGCCATCCTCGCCGACGACGACAACCCCTTCGACTCCGACGATCGCGATCCGGCCATCGGCAAGCAGTGTCGCCGCGCGCAGGTCGGTGGTAACCGGACTTCGCTCGTACAACCACTGCCCATCTTCGAAACGGGCGATCACTCCCCCATCTCCCACGGCGACGAACGCGTCACCTGCGGCAATGACCGATCGCAGGTTGACGGCGGTCGGAAGGGGAACCGCGCGACCGCCACTCGCGTCCAACAGAACGGCCGAGCCCGCTTCCCCCACTGCGAGGACCTGCCCCGTTCCTGCAGCTGCGACCGCGTGCAGTGCCGTATCGACCGGCGTTTCCTCCGCGCGCCACGCGACCCCGTCGAAGAGGGCCAGCAGGCCTCGAGTGCCAACGGCGATGACATCCCCCTCCCCGTTGAAGGCGACTCCAATGAACTCCCCCTCCCCTTCGTACGGGGCCTCGACCCAGCCCTCCCCTCGGTCGAACCAGGCGCCGCCGGGTCCGACGACAGCTACGACATCCCCCGCCTCGTTGCTGGCCATGGCGCTGAGCACCGGTTGCCCGGCAAGTCGCTCGTCCCGCCATCCCATGAATCGACACGAACTGGTGTCTAGTTCGCACGTGTCGGAACATGACACAGAGCCGATCTCGTACCCGAGGTCTACGCACGTGGCTTCCGACTCGTCCGGGATGCCGTCACACACCTCCCCGCCGTTCTTGACTCCGTCGCCGCAACGCCCGCTGCAACCGCTGACGTCCAGCTCGCAGCGCTCGGTGCACCGGGTCTCGCCGGCGTAGAACCCGCGGTCGGCGCACGTAGCGGACGGACGGGTGTCGCATTCTTCGTCGCCGGCGACGACGCCGTCACCGCATTCCTCCGCCAGGCAAACCCCGTCCGCGGTGCACGCGCCGCTCGGCAGCCCGGGAAAACTACAGAAATCCCCCGGGCTTCGGCCGTCGCAGCTCGCGACCTGTCCGGGGCGCACGCAGAGTCGCCCCTCGAAACATTCGGCGCCTGGCTCGCACAGCCCGACGCCACACGGCACCGCCTCGGAACTCGCGCACGAGCCGAGTGTGACGAGCACACTCACCGCCATTGCTGCTCGACGCACCTGGCCGAGACTAGGTTGCCAGCGTCGCCGAAGCAATCCGAAAGCCGGCGGGGAGGAACAGAAGTTCACGCCCGTCGAATTCCCGCGAGTGGCTGCGTCGAGGGTGCTAGCGTCGCACCGTCGATGGAGCGCGCCTTCGCAGCCTTCCTGTTGTGCGCCGCCGCCTGCTCGTCCACCTCTCCCTCCGTATGCGCGTCCGGGCGAGTCTGTCCGTCGGGCAGCATCTGCGTCGACGAAGCCAACGTGTGCGCGGCGCCGGATCAGGTCGACGCCTGCCGCGGGCTCGATGACGGTCAGGTCTGCCTCTTCGACGGTCTTCCAGGCCAGTGCCTGCGCGCTGCGTGCATTCCGGACGCGTGCGGCGATGGCCGAAAGTCCCCCTCCGAAGACTGCGATCCCAACGCCGCGCTCGAAGACACGTGCGAAAGCCTCGGCTTCAACCCGGGCCAGCTTGCCTGCAGCGCTCGTTGCACGCTTATCACCACCGGTTGCGACGGGAAGTGCGGCGATGGCGTGGTCAACCAGTCGGAACCGTGCGACGACAGCGCGCCCGAAGTCGCCTGCGCTTTCGGAAGCGCGACGTGCACCGCCGACTGTCGCGCCGACGTTCGCGAGTGCGTTCGAGTCGGCTGGAGCCCGTCACAAGCGGGTACCGAGGATCTCGTCGCGGTCTCGGTGGTGACTCGGTCACTGGCATTCGCGTTGTCCTCGGACCAGGTGCTGCGCTTCGACGGCGTCCGTTGGACCGTGTTGCCGCCCCCGCCCGACGAACTCGCACCGCTCGTCGCCGTCGCTGCCCGATCCGAGGCAGACGTGTGGGTAGCGTCTTCCACCGGGCTGGTAGGCCACTTCGACGGGACACGGTGGGACCTGACTCTCGGCGCAAACGTAGGCCAGGCGCGCGCCATCGCGATCTCCGACAGAGGGCTGGTGATCGCGGGCACAACCGGCAGTGCGCTCTTGAGCGACCGGCAATGGCGCCAGCTCGTTCTCCCAGGCACGGACGTCGCAGGCGCCGGCGCCGGCGTCTACCTGGCCTCGACCTCCGGGGTTCACCGGCTGGGCCCAGCTGGCTGGGAGACCCTCGGCGGTGGCTCGTTTGAGCGGGTCGGCGCGTCCGACGACGGTACCGTCGTCGCCGCACGAGGACTCGAAGACGGTCGCGTACGCGTGGGCTGGCTCGACGATGGGCTGTGGCGCCAGCAGGAGCTTCGCCTTGGTTCTGCGCCCGGGACCCGAGCCACCGGACTGGGCGTCAACGTTTGGCAACGTGGCGCCCTCGTGGTCAGCGACCGCGGCGTCTTTCATCTGGGCGAACAAGGCTGGCTCGAGATCGCGGAGACTGTGAGCGTCAACGCGGTCGCCGGCAGCGGCCCAGGGTTCACCCTCGGCGTCGGCGCCAATGGACGGGTTTGGACGTACGACGGCTTGAGCGTGGTGAGTCACGCTTTCGAGGCGCTGCTCAGCGATGACATCTACAGCGGCTTCGAGGGGCTTCACGCCCGGACGCGACGCGACGTGGTGTTCAGCCGGGTCGGCGACGATGGCACCCGCTACCGGCGTCGGGTCGACGGCCAGTGGAAGCAAAGCGACCTCGCCGCGGAGCTCGGTCGACACCTTGTCGTCTGGGCCCGGGAAGCGACGTACGCCGCCGTCTCAGAGCGACGCGACGCCAGCGCGCTCACGTTCTTCGACGACCAAGGCTTCGAGGCCCCCATCTCGCTGGCGAGCTGCTGCGCCACCCGGGCAGTCGGCACCAGGCGCGGCCAGCTGTTCTTGTTTGGTCCCGACGGCGCCCGCAGCCAGGCCGCCGACTGGCGCCAGGTGTCGCCGGTTTCCTTCGCTGGAGGCTGCGCGTTCGACAACGGCGACGCCATGCTCTTCGGCGACGACGGGAACGTTCTGTTCCGCCAGGGCGTTGCCGAGTCGGTGCCTCTACCACTCGGCGAGCTGATTTCAGACGTCGAGTGCTGGAGTGACGGCACCGTCACGGCGGTCGGACCGCTATCGGCAACCGCCAACATGTTCAGGCTCGTCGATGGCGCGTGGCAGCCTGAACAAGGCCCCAACGCGGGCAGCCTCCGGACCCTGGCAGCGTCAGGGCCCGACGATGTGTTCGCGGCGTCCCTGGGAAAAGAGTCCAACGCTGCGACCGCCCTTTGGCACCGAGACGACAACCAGTGGAGCCAGGTGCTGCTGCCCGAAGGAGCGCTCGTTCGCGACGTCGAAGTTGGCGCCTCGCCCCACGATGTGTTCGTGTCCGCCGAGACCCTCGCCGGCGCCCTGCCCTACCTGATCATCGAAATCACGCGCGTGCGGCCGTGGTCGGCAAACGCGCTGCCGCGGCGCTAGCGCTCGGTGGCGAGCAGGATCACGAGGAACAACGCGTGCTCACCCAGCTCGTCGTGTTTGCCTTGCGCGAGACCGAGACCGAAGTGTGTCGTGCCGCGCTCGGTGAACTGCGCTGACGAGAACTGAACGGGGTCCGCGAGGGCCGTGACGGTGGTGACGATGCGCTGGTAGCGGCTGCCGATGTCGTCGAGTTGCTCCGAGGCCTTGGCCTGCGCTCGCTTGCTCGACATGCCGGTGGCGACCCGGGTCGCAAACTCCTGGGCGACGGCAGCGAGTTCGCCGTCGTTCTTCATGCCGCTGTCGGAAGCCAGGCGCCGCTCGAGGTCTTTGCGCGTGCGCCCGACATCGACCTTTTGCGGAGCGCGAATGAACAGCTGCGTGACGAACATCTCCGGCTGCCCGGGATCGACGCCTTCGCTGCCCACGACGATGCCAATGCCGATATGAGTGGCCTCCGGCGAGAGCAGGTTGGCGCGATGGCCGGGGCTCTCCATGAGGCCCTGCTGAGACTCGTAGACACCATAGGCGCGGGCTACGTTTTCGAGCACGAGCACGGTGCGCACGCCTCCCGCTTCGACGCGGTCGGCGGCCGAGCCGGTCGTTGGCGACACGTGGGCGACCACCCCGGTCTCGCGCATGTCCTTGCTGTGAGCGCGCGCGATCTCCGCCAGGCGAGGATGATTGACGAGCGGCGCCAGGCCGACTCGCTTTCGGTCGCGGTTGACGAGCTCGAGCATGACCGTCTCGGCCTCGCCCGCGTCGGCGACCGGGCGCGCGTTCTCGTCGGGCTCGTACGAGAACCGCTCCGGCGGTGACTCACCGCAGTACACGGGAAAGTTGGCGAGCACGTTCGAGCCCGTTCGGTCGCTGGCGGCAATCTCGATGCGCTGAGCCCCGCGGCGACCGGCGCAGGGTACATCGGCCTCGATCCCTCCGCGGGCTCCGGTGCGCACCCGCACGTCGACCACGGTTCCGTCGTCGCGCGTAACGAACACGTGCGGCTCGCGGTACGGGGGCAACACACGCCCGCGAATTTCGATCACCTCGTTGCGCCCCAGCGCGCGCGGAATCGGCGCGGTCTCGACGAAGCTCGACTGCAGTGCCAGTACCAAAACGAAGCCGTCGGCCGGGTCGGCGGCTTTGACGTAGCCAACGCCGACCCGCGACACGACGCCGTCACCGAAAGCCCGCGCGACGCTCTCGCGCACTTTGTCGAGCAACTCGGGATGAGGTTCGGCGTGGCTGGTTTGCGTGATGAGCAGGTGCGGTGACGGCTCGATAATGCCGTGGTAGCGCATGGCGAACTCGACGACCGGATACGGCAGCATCTGTTCGTTCCTGGCGGCAACCCTGGCAAGTTCGCGCGCGACCGCGAACATGCGACCGTCGGCCACCGGCCGCGGATACCCCGCGCCTTCGGCGACATCGCCAACGACCTCGACCATGGCCGACGTAAGCTCGTCACTGGGCGCGGCGACGTTGCCGCGAGCGTTGTAGGCGTCGGCTCCCGACGTGGCCGGTCGCACGTCGATGGGGCGCATTTCACGCACGTCCGACGCCGCTGGCGCCGGCGCCCCGTCAGTGCCAGCCGACCGCCAGCTCGGCTGGCCCGTGCTGGCGCCGCCGCAGCCGACGGCTGCGACCAGCCCGCCAACAACCAGAAAGCGCACCCCGCTCGCCCGGCGATTCATCTGCCTAACGGTAGCAGGTCACCGGGCGGGCTCAAACGCCGCCACTGCTCCGTCGCATTACTGCGCAGGCGGCGCGAACGTGACGGTCAGCATGCGATCGAGCGCGTGAAAATCACGGATGGGAATCGGATTCCACGAAGTGGCGGTGATTTGCGGCGCCCCGGGCGCCAGGTCGATGCGCACGAGGTTGAGTCGCCACGAGTCGCCGGGCGCCGGGGGCACGGCGACCGGCATGCCGTCGTCGCGGCCCTTGACCGCCTCGAGGGGCACCGCGAGCTCGACCGACCAGCCTTCGTCCCGGTCGCTCCGTTCGGCGACGGTTCCGCGCACCGACACCGCGCTGCGCAGCCCGGACGACCATTCGATGTCGATCCCGTCGTGGCGCGTGCGTTCGAACCAGGCATCGAACTGGGCATTGTTGGGATTTACCTGAAGCTCGATGTAGCCGGCGCCGCTGCGGTCGGCGTCGATGAACATCTCGACGACGTCGGCTTTCCACAGCGAGTCGTCCCGACCCGTGTACGGGCTGAAGACATCGCCGTCGTCGACGACCACCAGGGCGTACAGATAGCGGTCGTCGTAGAGCAACTTGGCGCGCGTGCGTTGTCCCATGGCCGCGCCGCCCTCGGTCGGCGCGAAGTCCGGAGACCACATCGCCGCGCGCCACGCTGGTTCGTCGCCCACGCCGTCGATCTGCGGCGCCGGCGCGGCCCGAGCCACCGGGTAGGCATCGCGAGACGGCGCCGTGCGCTCGCCCGCAGGCCCCTTGCACGCCGTTAGCGCCATCGCGCCCCCAACCAACCACGCCGCGGCTGCGCGACGCTGACCTCGCGAGACCGCCCCCATCAGAGAATCAGGTCGCTGGCGTCGTGAAACAGAGCCTGGTTCTCGCGTTCGCGAGCCACCAGCAGCTTGTAGACCTCGGCGAGCAACTCCGGGTGTTCGGCGGCGACTTCGTCGAACGCCTCGCGGGTCAGGCTCAGGGTCACCGTGTTCTCGACCGCGACAACATCGGCCATGGCGGGGCGCCGGGACAGCAACGAGATTTCGCCGAAGCCGTCGCCCGCCGTGAGCAGCGCGAGCTCGTCGCCATCGGCCACCACGCGGCACTGCCCGGAAACGATCACGTGCAGCCGATCGTTTTCCTGGCCCTGGGCGACGATGGCCTTGCCCGCGCCAAAAACGCCGGTCTCGAAGCGAACGAGCAAGCGCCGGCGCTCGCTCTCGTCGATTCGCCGCAGAATCTCGGAGGTCCGCATCACGTTGGCGAGCAAGCGGTCGCGAGCGTACTCGGCGAGCACGTCGGCCAGGTGGGGCTCACTCTCCGCGATCGCCTCGATCTTTCGCGCCGGTACGGCCAGCAGCCAGCAGTCTTCGACACACGTCACCCGCGCCGTGCGGCGGGTGCCCATCACCAAACCGATCTCGCCGAAGAACGCGCCCGCCGCCAGCTCGCCGAGCAGCGCCTCGTCCCGCGTCGCCGCCACCAGTCCGCTGGCCAGCCAGAAAAGCGTTCGCGCCGGCTCACCGGTCTCCACCACTCGCTCGAGCTTGTCCTTGCGCTGCAGCTCGGTCACGCCGATGAACTTGACGATCTCGTCGGCGGACAGGCCATTGAGCAGGGGCGTCGGGGGCAGTCGCTCGCCGACCCGGTCTTCGACGGCCGCGCGCGCCGCCTTCAGGGCCGCGTCCGCCAGTGCCAGCGGATCGGCAGGCGCTGGCTCGCCGGCCGCAACAGGCGCTCGCGGGGGCACCGGGGGCCGCGGTCGCGACGAGCGGTCGATGCGCTCGGAGCCGGCACAGTGCACGGTGGAGATGGCGGTCGCGAGTTCGCCGGCCGCCGCGTCCTGGCCTTTGTCCGCCAGCCATCGGTGAATGGCCACGGCCAACGCCACTTGACCGAGCTCGTTGGCGGCTTTGCCGAGGGCCGCGAACGCCTCGTTCGCGCGCGTTTGCTCGCCCGCGGCGTCCAGGGCGTCGGCGAGCCGCAACCACGCTCGAAGGTCACCGGGCGTGGACAGCACCGCCCGGGCGCGGTCGGCGACGGCGCTGTTTTCGTCGGCCACGGGCTCGACTGTACTCGATCTCAGCGCTGCGCTGGACCGACGGCCGGCCCGCGAAAGCGCGCACGCACCGAGGCCAGGTCGATGCCGATCACCCGGTCGAGCTCGGGGTCACCGGTACGCTGGGGAATGCGCGGAGCCACCGGAGCGCCAAACCGGTCGTCGACCGGCGGCCCGGGCGCGACCTCGGCCCGAGGCGCAGCGTCGGGCACCACGGCGTCGGCCGGCGGAGCGACCGGCGGAACCACGCCCGGCGGCGGGTTGGCCCCCGGCGTCTCGGCGGCGGTCGCGGGCGGCGGAGCCTGCTCGGCCGGACCGGAGGTCGGCGGCGGCAGCGGCTCCATCTGCTCGGCTATCTTTGGTTCGAGTGCGGTGATGCGCGACTCGACCGCGGTCTTGTTGCTGGCGTTCGGCACGGCGCGCAGGTAGCTGCGATAGGCGTCCACTGCTTCGCGGGCGTTGCCCGCGCGGTCGTGAGCGAGGCCGATGTTGAAATCGAGCACCGGCGACGGCTCCAGCTGTTTTGCTCGTTCGAACTCGGCGATGGCTCCGGTGTAGTTGCCCGCCTGGAACATCTGCTTGCCGCGCGTGTAGGCTTCCTTGGCCTGGGTTCGAGCGTCTTGCGCGACCGCTGGCGCGGCGACCAGCACCGCGAACAGTCCGACAACCAGGGCGAGCGTGCGCGCCGCGAACGGTAAAGCCTTGCGTCCCTCGCGATTCATCATCGTGGCCTACTCCAGAATATCGTGGTCGGGGTTTACCGGCGGCTTGTCCTTGTCGTCCGGCTTGTCCTTGTCGTCGGGCTTGTCCTTGTCGCCCGGCTTGTCCTTGTCATCCGGCTTGTCCTTGTCGGGACGCCCCGGGCGACGCTTGCGGTCGAGCGAAAAGGTCATCTTGTCGTTGCTGCCGTCGACCAGCACCACCGTATCGTCGTAGCGGCGTTTGCGCAGCTCGAGCGCCACCGGCTCGCCGACGATTACCGCGATGTTCAGGGGCGTTTTGCCCATGAGCTTGTCATCGCGATAGACCTTGGCCCCCTGCGGCGTCGAGTTGACGAGCACCGTCATGGTCTCCGGCTCCGGGTCGCTGTCGACGGGCGGGGTGATCACCGTGCCCGGCGCCACGATCGGGTCCTTGTCCGGGTCTTTGTCGGGCTCCGGCTCGACATCGGGCTTCGGCTCGACCGGAACGTCGGGCGAATCTGGCTCGGGATCGGGGTCGGTCGGTGTCACCACAGCGACCGGGTCTTCGGTGCCCGGGCCGTCGTCTCCGCCGCCGGCCTGCAGGCTTTGCTGGTACAGGTAGTAACCGCCGCCGCCCGCGCCCGCGAGCAGCAGCATTAGAAAGGCGACGAGCAGCCCCCGGCCCTTGCTGGGCGGCGCAAAGTCGAGCGAGTCGCCGGGCTGTGCCGCCTCGGTCGCCGCCCGGCTCATGGACGTACTCGACGCCGGCGCGCCGGTTCCCGACCGCACCGAAGGAACGACCGACGACAGGTGACCCGACGGCATCGGATGCGCTCCCGACGGCGGCGCCTGATGCGCGTCGAAATACGCGCTCATGCCGGCGCCGGCGACGTTTTGGTACACGCCGATGAGTGCCGCGACCAGCTCATCCATCGTGCCAAAGCGGTCCGCCGGCTCTTTTTGCATGCAGCACAGAATGACCGCCTCGAGTCCCTCGGGCAGCGCGCGCCCGTTGGTGGTCGCGGTCTGCACCGGCGGCGGCGGCGCCGCGGTGATGTGCTGGGTCAGAATCGCCATGAACGACTCGGCCTGAAACGGCACGGCACCGCAGAACACCTCGTACATGATCACGCCCATCGCGTAGATGTCGGCGCGGTGGTCAATGGCCTGACCGAGCGCCTGCTCAGGCGCCATGTAGTACGGCGTGCCGAAGATCGTGCCGGTGCGGGTGAGGTGATTGTTGCCCTCGTTGCCCGATACCTTGGCGATACCGAAGTCGAGGAGCTTGGGCGTCTCTACCGGCGGCTCGCCGGTCACGAACACGTTCTCCGGCTTCATGTCGCGGTGCACGATGCCCTTGGCGTGCGCGGCGGCCAGCCCGTGGCCGGTCTGAATGAGAATATTCAGCGCGCGGGCCGGGTCGATGGCGTCTTTGATGAGGTCGTTGAGCGGAGCGCCTTCGAGGAACTCCATGCACATGTAGATGCGGCCGTCGGCCAGCTGGCCGAAGTCCTCGATCGCGATGATGTTGCTGTGGCCGATGGACGATGCCGAGCGAGCCTCTTGCCGGAACCGGCTGACCGCCTCTTCGTTGGCCAAAATCTCCGGCCTTAGCAGCTTGATCGCGACTTTCTTGGCGATGTGCACGTGCTCGGCGGCGTACACCTCGCCCATGCCGCCCTCGCCCAGCTTGTCGACGATCTTGTAGCGGCCGTCGATGGTCTGCCCGAGGATGGACGGGCCGGCGCCGGCGCCGGTTGGCGCGGCCGGGACCGAGTGCGAGCTGGTGCCGGGCCCGGCGCTGCCCGTGGCGCGCGCCTGGGGCATCGCGCCCGTGCCCGCCACGGTGCCGGTTCGGGCGCCCGGAGGAACGGACTTGCCCCGCGACGACTGCGCCAGGGTGGGCAGCGTCCCCGAGTCCGCAGACGAGGAGCCGCTGCCCTGCTTCGGGTCGTCCGAGCTCATGGTGCCCTGAGTATGACGCTGGAAGGGGCCAATGTACAGGTTGGCTCAGAGCGCTCGGCAGACGCCCAGACCGCGATTGGTCGCCTCTTGCGCCTCGGGATCGTTGAGGACACACACCTGCCCGGCGGGACACGTGCGGTCCGGCGTGCCGCACACTGCCGGTTCGTCGCCGGGCGGTTCCGGCGAGTCGTCCTCACCGCCTGGGTCGGGGGCGAGCATGCACGTTCCGTCGATGCACCGGGGCACGTCGGCCGGATCACAAATGTCCACCCCGGGGCATATCGGCGCGGCGTCGCACTCGAGGCCCTCGATGTGCTCGTCGACCCGCCCGACGGGAACCGAGGTGTCCGCGCCGCCTTCGGCGCAGCCGCAACAATCGGCCGGGACCCGGGCGCAATCGCTGTTGAGCGTGCACTCGGCCTCGGCGGGCGGCTCGGGGGCACAGGCGTCCGCTGAACAGCGCAGGCAGCCCGCCGGATCGGGCGCAAACCCGAACTCGCAGCGGACGTCGCAGGCCACGGCCTCGCAAAACAGCCGGCAGGTGCCGCCGTCGCACTGAACGCGAGTCGGCGCGCAGGCTCCGCCTTCTGTGTCGTCCGGCGGCGGACCGCAGTCGACGTCTTCGCAGGCGGCTCCGTATCCCTCGGATACGGGCAGAGAAAACGTCGGACACTCGCAACAGGTTGCCGCGGCCGCCTCGCAATCGGCGGCGACCGCGCAGCGCGCTGGCGCGTCCGGCGGGGGCGCATCCGGTGCCCCCCCACCGCTGCCGGGATCGGCGTCGCCGTCGTCGGGATCGGCTGTGCCCTCGCCGGGCTCCTCGGCACCGGGCGAATCGGCGAACTCGTCCGTACCGCGGCCGCACCCGGCCATCGCGATAACAGCCGCCAGCGCCAGGCTGGCCAACGAGGAGCGCGCCATGTCACACCGAAGTAGCACCTTCCGTGCCGGGAGTAAGGACCTGAAACCGCTGGCGGGGTCCTCAAAAAACTGAGGTGCCCGGGACGCAGGCGACCGCGGGCCGCGGGATCAGTCCCCTTTTGTAGGGTGCACGCCATGGCCGCCACCCAGACCGAACGCAAACTGGAAGCAAAGATGGACGCCTTCGCCGGCGACCCGGAGCGCGTGGACGTTCTCGGCAAAGCCCGCGACTTCAAGCGCAGCTGGATCGAGCTGGCCGAGGCCCTCACCCGCGTGCGGGACCGGGCGACCTGGGAGGCCTGGGGCTACAAAACGTTCGAGGCCTACTGCCGGCAGGAGCTCCACCTCAAGACGCCGACGGTTTCCAAGCTGGTGGGTTCGTTCGCGTTCCTGCAGACCCAGGCGCCCAAGGTGCTCGAGCGCGCGCGCGAGCCGGTCGATGCCCGGCCCCTGCCCAGCATGCAGGCCGTGGACTTCATCGCCCGGGCAGAAGAGCGCGGCGCTGCCCCGCCGGACGCCATGAAGGAGATGCGCAAGGCGGTGTTCGAGGAAGGCACCGAGGCCCCGGCCCTGTCGCGCCGGTTCAAGCAGGTCGCTTTTCCGGTTAACGACCAGCAAAAGCGCGACCGGCTCAAGGCCCAGCTCGTGTCGACCGCGCGCCGAATGGCCGCGCTCATCGCCGAGCCCGACGTGCCGGTGTCGAGGCAGGTGTGCCTCGAAGTCGAAGAAGCTCTCGGCGCCCTGCTCGGCGCCATGGACGAATCCGAACAGGCCGCCTAGCAAGCGGCTCCGCCCGGCTGTGAGCAACCGTCTCGCCGCTCGGTACGCCGCGCACCAAGGCCCATCGATTTTGCGAGTTTGGCGCGCCGCGCCTCGGGGCAGGCTACAATCGGGCCGTGTCGTCGCGGCGACTTAACACGAGCGCTCTGTGGGCGGTCGCCCTGACCGCGGCCGTCGCCGGCGGCGTGGCGCTGCACCTCGTTCGCGCCCGCGTCGGCCTCGACCTGGCACTCGCTGTCGCGGTCGCCGCCGCCCTCGGCGCGGGAGTGGGAACGATGGCAAGGCCGTCGCTCCCGGACGCCGCGGTGCGATTGCTCGGCGGTGCCGCCGCCATCGCCGCGCTGGTCACCGCGGCGCTCGTGCAGCACGGCTCCGCGACGGCCGCCGACGCCGAGTATCGGTCTCAGGTCGCGGTCGCCGGCGTGCAGTCCGAACGACCACCGCTGCCCGGCCCCGCCCGCTACGTCGCCGGTCGCCTGGGCCTCGCGCCCGGACCCGAGCGGCTGCTCGCTGTGGCCGAGCTGCTCGGCGCCGCGGCCGCGGGCAGCGCCGCCGCCGTTTGGAGTCGAAGCCGATGAGCGAAGCGACCTCCGACGCCGCCAAGAACGCCCCGGCCACCGACGGGCAGCGCGCATCTCCGACCGACGACAACGGCCGGGCCGAGCGACGCGCGGCCCGCGAGCAGCGATCCCTCGTCAACCGCACCATCGACGCGGTCAACGAAGCGCTGTACGGCGCCAACAGCAAGAAGACCGTGTCGCTGTACACGGCCCGAGTCCTGGTCCAGGTGTTTCGCCAGTGGGCCCGGGACCGCTGCCCCCAGCAGGCGGCCCAGCTGGCCTTTCAAACCATCCTGTCGATCGTGCCGCTCATCGCCCTGGCGATGGCCATCGTGCGCGGCACCGGCACCGCGTCGGCCGAGTCGTCGCTGGTCCGGTTCATCTCCGAGGCCTACATCCCGGTCTCGCGCGAAGCCATCTCCAACACGCTGCTGACGTGGACCTCGAACATTAGCTTTCGCACCCTGGGCCTCGCCGGCCTGGTCTTCACGCTGATGTTGGCGTTCGTGATGTTCAACACCATCGAACGCATCATGAACGACATCTGGCGCGCGGAAAAACGCCGCTCGCTGCCGCGCAAGTTCGCCGTGTTCTACCTGGTCGTCACGATCATTCCGGCGCTGCTGGCAATCGGCGTGTACCAGGCATCGAAGGTCGGCCTCACGTCCGGCATGGCCGGCGCCGTCGTGTCCATCCTGTTTTCGTTTAGCGCCGCGCTGTTCGTCATCTACTTGCTGCCGAGCACGGTGGTGCACCTGCGGGCGGCCGCGGCCGGCGCCGCGGTCACGTCGCTGACCTTCGAGCTCGCCAAGTTCGCGTTCGCCACCTACGTCGAAGAGGTCGCCTTTTCCCGTTTCTCGGGCATCTACGGGACCGTCGCTCTGGCGCCGCTTTTCTTGCTGTGGGTGTACTACGCGTGGCTCGTGGTCCTGCTCGGTGTCGAAGTGGCGTACGCGGCCCAGCACCTGCATTTACTCGAACAGCGCAACCGCTCGGGGGTGATGTCCCTCGAAAACGAGCTCGCGCGCAGAGTCAATGGCCCCGTCGGCGCCCGCGTCATGACCGCCGTTGCCGAGGCCTACCTGGCCGGCCGCAAAGTCCTGTCGCGCCGAGCTCTGTCCGATCGATACGACCTGTCCGACGAAGTCATCGAGCGCCTCGTTTCGCGACTCAAGGACGCCGACCTGCTCATCGAGGTCGAGGGCGAGTACACGGGACTCATGCCGGCTCGGCCGCCCCAGGAGATTGCCCTGGCCGACGTGCTCGGGGCGTTTCGCGGCGACGACGTGACCGACCTGTCACACGCCAGCGGCGGCGTGCTCGACGACGTGCTCCGGGACATCGACGCCCACGCCCGGAAGCGGGCCGACGGCATATCGATCGCTCACCTCATCGCGAGCTCGAAGGCGCCGGCGGCGGACTCGTAGATTCGCGACGCGAGTGACCCTGTTCAGGTCACTAGAGCTGGCCGTACGCGTAGTACGCGGCGCGGCCCACGAGAAAAACGCCGTAGGCGATCAGCGCGAACGCGATCAGCCGCACGACGGTCACGATTCGTTCGCCGAGAACCCGCTTGCCCTTGTCGGCCATGAACGCGACGAAGGTGAACCAGCCGAAGGACCCGACACCGATGCCGATGGCGGTGGCCGTGCCCTCCATGGCCCCGGCTCCCGCGTCGGCGAGCAGGCTCCCGACAATCACCACCCACGTGATGATGGCCGCGGGATTCAGCAGGATCAGCGCCATGCCGACGAAGAACCCGGTGATCACCTTGGACGGCTGCCGCGTTCGAGGCACCGTCGACTCCGAAATATCGGATGGTTGCGTGCGCAGCGTGATGGCGCCGTAGGCGATGAGCACAATTCCAGACACGAAGTACAGGACGTACTGCAGCGACTCGTGCTCGCGGATGAACGGCCCGACCCCGGTTACGCCGAGGAACGAGTAAATGAAGTCGGCGAGCCCCCCGCCGAGCCCGACCGCAATGGCCCGGCGCAGGTTGTGGTGGTAGGCGGACTCGATCACGGCGACGTTCACCGGTCCGATGGGGATGCCGGTGGCCGCGCCAATAGCGGCGCCGAGCGCGAAGAACTTCACAAAGAGCATCGGCGAGCCGGGGCACCGTAACAAAAACGTCTCACCGGCGCCCGCATGCTATAGGAAGAAATGTGAACGGCGAAACGCCATCGCCCGGCCGCGTTACCTGGCTCGGCCACGCGTCCGCCGTGGTCGATCTGGGCGGCGAACGAGTGCTCGTCGACCCGCTGGGGCGTCGGCGGTGCGGCCGGGCCGGCGACTATTCGGCCATTCTCATCACCCACGCCCACGTAGACCATCTCAACCGGTGGACGCTGGCCGGCCTCGACAAGGGGGCCACGCTCATCGTTCCCAAGGGGGCGCGTGGCATCGTCTCAAACCTCGGGTTTCGGGAGGTTGTCGAGGTCGAACCGGGCCACCACCAGGCCGTGGGCAAGCTCGACATCGTCGCCGTGGAAACCCGTCACGATGAGGGCCGCTGGCGCAAAGGCGACGGGCCGACCTGCGCCGGCTACATGATCCACCGAGATGGGGTGACGGTGCATCACAGCGGCGATGTCGACATGTCGGAGTTCGACCTCTTCGACCGGCTGGGTGACGAGTTCAACATCGATACCACCTTGCTGCCCATCGGCGGCATTCTGCCGGTCTGGTACTACCGCTGGCGCCGCAACCAGCTCAACTGCGGCATCCACATCGACCCCGACGCCGCCCTCGACATCTCGCGACGGCTGGGCGCGAAACGCATGGTGCCCGTGCACTGGGGCACCGTGCATCTACTGGGTCCCGCCCACCAGGCCCCTCACCGGCTTCGCCGCATCGCCCGACTCGGCGGCGAGCAACATCGGGTGCGAATTCTCGGACACGGCGAAGAGCTCGATCTGGCCGAGCCGACCCAGGAGCCCCCGCTGCTCGAGTCCGGCGCCCCCGAGCTCTCCCAGGAACAACCCCCGCCGCAGCCCTCTCGCGGCCTTTGAGCGGCCGCTAGCGAAGGTTGTGCATGATCACGCCGGCAATGGAGCCGAGCGTGACCACCAGCATCATGTACGAGCCGAAGATCTGGTCGCGCATGTCCTGGCCCTCGGCGCGCAGCCGGTACCAGCGACGCAGGTTGCGCACCTCGACCCCCGTCCAGACCAGGCCGAAGACCCCCGTGATGATCGACATCAGCAGGGCGCCGACGAACTCGGAGAAGATCACGCGGCCACCCCCTCGCCGGCGTTCGCCGGGGGAATTGGGTCGAGCAACATGCGCTTGGCGTCGTGAGCGACGATGACCGCCATCACGGCGACGCCGAGCCAGTAGAAGTAGTCGATGTCGTAGCTCATCACCGAGAACGCGATGGACCACACGACGTAGCAGACGAACTTTTCCATTCCCGGCGACACGAAGTTGGTCGCCCGACCGGCACGCACGCCGTAGATGAACCGAAACAGCGCGTTGGCGACGCCGAGGCCGAGGAGCAAGAAAATCTGGGTGCGCGGTACCCACCCCTCAATCGTGAGCACGATGTAGCAAGCGCCGTACAGGGCGCCGTCGGCAATGGCGTCGAAGAGTTCGCCGAACTTGGTCTGGCAGTTGAACTTCTTGGCCACGTAGCCGTCCCAAAGGTCGGCAAAGCCCGCGGTCACGAGCACGAGCAGCGCGTAGTGGCGTTGCCCCTGGCTCACGAAATGCCAGAACGGAAAGAACGCCAGCATTCGCGCCAGCGTGATGCCGTTGGCCGGGTTTACGACGGAGGCTGCCATATCGAGCGCGGGGGTTATAGCACCGCTGGTGCTACTCGGACGACAGCGCCGCCGGGTCCACCGACCGATAGCGTCGCCACGCGAACCAGCAGCGCTCGAGCAGCGAAAAGTGCGACATCACGGCGACGGCCCAGGCGCCGGCCAGCAGCGGCCGGGGGTCGTCGAGAATGGCCGTGAACAACACGCCGAAGCCGAAGTAGAGCATGAACTCCGCCGAGCCGAACGAGCCCACAGCGTCCACCGGGTGGCCAATCTTGCCGTCTTCGCGCCAAACGTCTTGTTGCGACTCGGCGTAGATCGACAGCTTGATGAGGGCGTTCGAAAGCGAGCCCGTGATGCCCAGGGCCAGCACGATGAGCACGTGCGGGTAGTCCTGCGCCAGGTTCAGGCAGCCCCCCGCGTAGACCACGCCGAGCACCCAGCGATCCGAGACGTCGTCCATGACGGCGCCGAAGGTCGACCGCTGGCCCCGGTTGCGCGCCACGTAGCCGTCGATGTGATCGACGATGCCGCGAAAAATGAACAGCGCGATACCGAGGTACCACCAGCCGTAAATGAAGATGACGCCGACCGCCAGGCCGAGCAAGGCGCCGAGCAGCGTCCAGCCGTTGGCCGATATCGGCAGGCGTGCGAACTGGCGCACGATAGGTACCAGGACCTTGTCGGCCTGTTTGCGCAGAGCGTACAGAGTCACCCGAGTCTCCTCGTTTCGAAGCCACGGCGGCCCGCGGCGGCGGCATCATACGCGGTTTGCCGCGGGGAGCCAGCGGCGATTGCGGAACGAAGGTGCGCCGCGATTGCGACGGAACCGAGCCGCCCGGCCGTCGGAGAAACCGCGTCGTTCAGTCGTTGCCGGCCCGGGCCCGGCGGCCGACCTCGAGAGCGACCTTGAGGTCTTCGACGAACGCGTCGGCCATGCCGCGCGTGAACGTGAGCGGCGGCTGCAGCCGCAAAACATTGCCGAGCGGGCCGCTCGCCGTGAGCAGGTTCCCCGCCTCGTGGAGCGAGTCGAGGACGGGACCGAGCTCGCTCTTTGGAATGGGCGTTTTGTCGGCGCGGTCGTACACCAGCTCGACGCCGCCCATCAGTCCGGCAAAGCGGATGTCGCCAACCCACGGGTCGTCGAGCTCGGCGATTCGCCGGGTCAAATACTCGCCCATGGCCTTGGCGTGAGCCGGCACGTCGTCGTCTACGAGCACGTCGAGCAGAGCCAGTCCGGCGGCCGCCGAGATGGCGTTGCCTCCGTTCGTCGGCGTGGTGCCCGCGGCAAAGTGCTCGCCGACGGCGCCGCTTACCATGACGGCCCCCAAAGAGCCGACGCCGCCCGACAGCCCCTTGGCGCTGGTCATGATGTCCGGCTGCAGGCCGTATTGCTCGGCGGCAAACACGGTACCCGTGCGGCCGAGCCCGGACTGGATCTCGTCCAGGATCAGCAGGACGCCGTGCTTTTTGCACAGGGCCGCCAGGCCGTCCCAGTACTCCTGGGGAAAGCGAAGCCCGCCCACAGACTGAACGGTCTCGGCCATCAGCGCAGCGGTCTCGGGCTGTGCCGAGAGCAGCCGGTCGGTCTCTTCGAGGCAGCGCTGCACCGCGGAGTCGGGCGCCGGGTCGCGGTAGAAGTACGGCACCGGGACCCGGTAGACGAAGTCGCCCATGGGCACGCCCGCGGTCTTTCGGTACTTCTCGCTGCCGCAAGCGGCCAGGGCCCCCAGGGTGAGGCCGTGAAAGGCGTTGTCGAGCACGGCCACGTAGGGCTTGCCCGTGAACTGCCGGGCGAGCTTCAGGGCGAACTCGGTCGACTCCGAGCCCCCGGTCGTGAAGAACACCCGTTCCAGCGACGCAGGCGACAGCTCGATCAGCCGCTCGGCCAGGGCGATGAGCGCCGGCGTGGTGTGGCGCCCCGACACCTGGGAAACGCGGTCGAGCTGCGCCTTGGCCGCGGCGATGATGCGCGGGTGCGAGTGGCCAACGACGTTGACGAAGTAGCCGCTGGTGAAGTCGAGGTACTGCTTTCCGTCGGCATCGACGACGTAGCAGTCGCGCGCCGCTACGATTGGCAGCGGCTCGTTAATGAGGGCCCACGGCCGGAGAACTACATTTCTGTCGCGCCCGAGCAGCTCGTCGTTGGACGGGCCTGGCTCGATGCGCATCACCGGCGAGGTCGATTTCATACTCACTGCTTGGCTTCCCCGATTCCCCGCCGCTGTGTTCGCGCGCCGCGGTTTTGTTTCGAACGGTTAGCGCTTTTGTCACCTGCGTGTCAAGAGCGTCGTTTTGCGGGGGAAAGCGTAGCGCTGTCAAAGGCTTGCAGCAACGCCGAGATCGCGAGCAAGCCCCTGTTCTTCGGGCCGAAACGTTTGCGACGACGAGTCGAAGCCGCGCAGCTCCATGGTGGTCTCCCCATCGGCGCCGATGGAGTAGATCCGGTACCGGGCCCGGTGGGACTCCCGGGGGCCGACATAGGTGGCCGACTGAATGCCGTGCACGGGTACTCGGGCACCGGCCGGCCCGGCGAGCTCGGCTCTCAGGTCGCGATGCTCGTGGCCGTGCAGCACCAGCTCGGCGCCTGCGCGTTCAATCACCTCGGCAAACCGCTCGTAATCACGCAAACCGTGGCGCTTCTTGGGCGCATAGGGGCCCGCGGGCGGGTGGTGCACCGCCACGACGCGGTAGGTCCCGGCCAGGCGTTCGTCGGCCAGAACCTGCTCGGCGCGAACCAGCTGCTCGTCGCCGATGCGCCCCCAGGCCTGAAACCAGGGCGTCGGGTGGCTGGTCGTGAGTCCGATCACGGCGAGTCGGCCGCGGACGCGCACGGTGGGCCATGCGGCGCCATCGGGCCACTCCCAGCCGGGATCCGTGGCGCACAGGTCGCCGAAGAACTCCTCGTACAGCGGTATCCCCGCGGCGACATACGCGTCGTGGTTGCCGGGAATGACCGTCAGGCGGTCGGCGCCGTGGTCGAACAGCTCGAATTTGTCGCGCGCAAAGGCAAACTCGCCGCGCAACGCCACGTTGGTGATGTCGCCCGTGCAAATGACGTGATCGATCGACTGTTCGTTGACGTCGCGAGCCAGCGCTTCGAAAACGTGGAGCTTGTGCTCGCGAGCCCGGTGGGTCAGCAGGTTCACCACGCCGAGCCAGCGCTTGTTGAGCAGATCGCGCAGCCGCGCCCCGTCGATCGACAGCAAGTGCGGGTCCGAGAAATGGGCGATGCGCATGGCCCCCCGGGCTTACCACGAGACGCTCCGGCGGGCGGCAATGGGCCGGCGGGTATGCCCTGGCCGAAATAGTGACCAGCATTCGTCGAAAACGACGTGACCGGCCGGCCCACCGGGGCGTCTGTTGTCACACCCCCTCGGAGATTCCTAGCCATACTTAAATCTATGACGGGCCCGATTCGCAAAACCGCAGTCGCCGGCCGCTTCTATCCGGGCGATGCCGCAACACTCCGCCACGAGGTGGACGGCTACATCGCCGACGCCCATCGCACGCCGCGCCCGGCCGTGGGCGTGGTTGCCCCCCACGCGGGCTACGTGTTTTCCGGCGGCGTTGCCGGCCAGGTGTACGCCGACGTCATCGTGCCGGCGCGCGTGGTCGTGCTGGCTCCCAACCACACCGGGCGGGGCCCCCGAATCTCGGTGGCCGCGCGCGGCGCCTTCGAATTGCCTGGCGGCGACATGCCCGTCGACGAAGAGCTGGCCTCGAGGGTGCTCGAAGAAGTGCCCGGCGCCGAAGCCGACTGGCGCGCTCACGAGCAAGAACACTCCATCGAGGTGCAGCTGCCGTTCTTGCGCGCGCGACGCGCCGACGTCGCCGTCGTCCCCATCGTGCTGGCAAACCTGTCGGAGTCCGAGTCCGTCACCTTCGGTCACGGCCTTGCCCGAGCCGTGGGGCGCGTCGACGGGGACGTGCTCGTCGTGTCGTCGTCCGACATGAGCCATTTTTTGCCCGATGACACGACGCGCGAGATAGACCAGCGAGCGTTGCGCCCGCTGCTGGCGTTCGATCCGAGCGAGCTGTACCGGACCGTGCTCGACCAGGACATCAGTATGTGCGGCGTGGTTCCGACGACAGCGATGCTGGCGTACGCGAGGGCGCGAGGCGACGCGGGCGCGCCGGAGCTGGTCGACTACAAGACGAGCGGCGACGCGTTTGGGGAGAGGGAGCGCGTCGTGGGGTACGCGGGTGTGGTGGTGCCGAAGAGGTAGCGGCTTGCTGCGCTGCGCTGCGCTGGAGGGCGTGCGCTGCTCTGACGAAGGACGAGGGGGCGATCGGGGCTGCGCGAGGGGGGCTGGTCGTGCTCAGGCATACGGTCCGCTGTTCGCCCGCGTCGGGCGCTGGAGCGTAGGGCGTAGGGCGTAGGGCGTAGGGCGTAGGGAAGGACGCTTGGGCGAGAACGGGGCTGCGCGAGGGGGGCTGGTCGTGCTCAGGCATACGGTCCGCTGATCGCCGGAGTCGGGCGCAGGGCGTCGTGCCGAGCATGAACCGTCGAGCGTGCGGTCCGAACTGCGCGCGACCAGCCCCCCTCGACTCCGCCCCTTGGCCACGCGGGCGCAGCGTGCGGCACCGGGGGGGGGATTGGGGATACTGGCGGTGCCGGCCCGTGGGCCGGCAGATTGTTGCAGGTTGTCGCGGCTGCGGGACGTGGTCGAGCAGCCTGGAGGGTGGTCGCGAAGCGTGGGCGCTGTCGTGGACATCAGGCTCCGAGATCGGGCTCGGATTTCGGGTTCGAGGTCGGGCTCGGGATCGGAGTCGGACTCGGACTCGGGATCCGGGTCGGGCTCGGGCTCGGGCTCGGGCTCGGACTCGGGATCCGAGTCGGGCTCGGACTCGGGGATCGGGGAAGGACGCTTGGGTGAGAACGGGGCTGCGCGAGGGGGGCTGGTCGTGCTCAGGCATACGGTCCGCTGATCGCCGGAGTCGGGCGCTGGGCGTCGTGCCGAGCATGAACCGTCGAGCGTGCGGTCCGAACTGCGCGCGACCAGCCCCCCTCGACTCCGCCCCTTGGCCACGCGGGCTCAGCGTGCGGCACCGGGGGGGATTGGGGATACTGGCGGTGCCGGCCCGTGGGCCGGCAGATTGTTGCAGGTTGTCGCGGCTGCGGGACGTGGTCGAGCAGCCTGAAGGGTGGTCGCGACGCGTGGGCCCTGTCGTGGACGTCGGGCTCCAGGGATCGGAGTCGGGTCGGAGTCGGACTCGGAGTCCGGCTCGGGTTCGGACTCGGGCTCGGTGTCGGAGTCGGACTCGGACTCGGGCTCGGGCTCGGGACCGGACTCGGACTCGGACTCGGACTCGGACTCGGGGTCGGGCTCGGGACCGGAGTCGGACTCGGACTCGGGACCGGGCTCGGACTCGGGCTCGCATAGCGGAGAACCCTGCCGTGAAGGCGTTCGCGCGGCGCGGTTGTGGCTGACTCGGGTTACCCTTGGTTCCGTGGGGCGCTGGATCTTCCTGGGGCTCGGGGTGAGCCTCTCGGCGGCGCTTCTCGTGCTCGCGTTTCGCGACGTCGAGTTGCGGTCGCTTGGGGACGCGATCGCCGGTGTCGAGCCCTGGGTGTTCGCGGTCTTTCCCCTGGTTCAGCTCGCGAACTTCTGTATTCCCGCCCTGCGCTCCCGGATTCTGTTCGCCCCGGTGCGCCCGATCTCGTTTCGCCGCCAGCTGCGGTCGGTGGTCCTCGGCTTTGCGGTCAACACGGTGATCCCGTTTCGCGCGGGCGACGTCGCCCGGGTCGGCTACCTGGCGCGCCACGGCGACCTCCCCGCGAGCACATGTCTGGCCGTCATCGCCGTCGAGCGCCTGCTCGATCTCATCGGCCTGCTCGTCATTCTCGTTGCGGTCGTTCCCCTCGTCGCCGTGGAGCTGCCCCTGCCGGCCTCGGTTTCGCTCATCGTCGCGGTTGCCTCCGCCGCCATCGGCGGCGCGGTGCTGGCCGCGCGACGGCCGGAGATCTTCATCGGCGCCAGCCGCGCCGTCGCCGGACTCCTCGGCCGCCGGGTTCGCCAGTTCGTCGAGCGCCGGGCCGAGACCTTTGCCCAGGGCCTGGCCGGTCTGCGCTCCGTCGGCGCCCTCGCCGCGGTCCTCGCCCTCACCCTGCTCTTTTGGGCCGTCGCCGCGCTGTGGTTTCAAACCTGGATCTGGGCCTTCGGCTTTGACCTGCCCTGGTACGCCCCGGTCGTGCTCGTCATCGGCGTTTCCTTCGGCATCGCGGTGCCCTCCACCCCGGGCAACGTCGGCACCTACCACTTCTTCGCCATGAAGACGCTGCAGTTCCTCGGCGTTGCCCGCGCGCCCGCGGCGGGCTTTGCCGTCGTGGTCCACGCCATGACGATTTTGCCCTTCATGGTCGTCGCGACCCCGTTTCTATTTCGCGACTACCTCGAGCTGCGCTCGGGCTCGAACTGAGCGGACGGATCTAGTGCCCTCCGTCACCTCGTCCGCAGCGTTGTTGCCGTACCATAAGGCCGGTGCCTCGCGCCCTTCTCATCTGTATCGCCGCGGCGGCGCTCTGCGCGTGTGACAGGAGCGAGGAAACGCCCGAAGTGCTGGACGGCTGCTTCGGCGAAGCCGGCATCGAGTTCGAGTTCGAGTCGCCTCCGCCAGAAAACGTGCGGGTCGAATGGAACGCGATGCGAGTGGGGTCCGAGCGCCTCGTCGAGGCCAACGAGTGCGAAAACGACCTGGGCACGCTGTTCATCGGACGTAACGAAACGAGCCTGTTCCTGAGTAGGAGCGGTTTTGGATACAGCGCGCCAGTCTCCGTCGCAGTACGTGTCGAAGATCAGGGCGCTTGCGCCGGCGAAGACCCGATACTCGTCGTCGACGAGACCGTCGACCTCTTCGAGTCCACGACGTCGGACTCTGCCGGGTGCAGCACCGCTGAAGTCAGAGTACCGGTTACCCCGCCCGGCGACTGATTCCCGAGCCGCTACGACAACAAGCGCGCGCCTTTACCCGGCGGCGCGGTTCATGAACGTGTGGATGCCGCACTCGGCCTTGGCGCCGTTCCAGCGGCCGGCGCGTTCGCCTTCGCCTTCGCCGACGGCGCGGGTGCACGGCCAGCAGCCGACCGACGTGTACCCCTGGTCGAGCAGCTCGTTGTAGGGCACGTCGTTGTCCATGACGTAGCGCCACACGTCCTTGCGCGTCCATGCGTACAGCGGGTGCACCTTGACGAGCTTGCTGCCATCGGGGCGCAGCATCACGTCCAGGGGCGAAATGCCCGCGCGAGACTTGCTCTGGTCGCGCCGCAGACCGGCGATCCAAGCGTCGAGCCCTTCGAGGGCCCGGGCCGTGGGCTCGACCTTGCGCATCTGACAGCACCGATCGGAGTCGGTCTGATACAGGCGCAGTCCGTGCGCTCGCTCTTGTTCCGGGACCGACAATCGAGGCTCGAAGACGGTCAGGTTGAGATCGTACTTGTCGACCAGGCGCGCCTTGAGCTGCTGGGTCTCGCGAAACAAGTACCCGGTGTCCACGGTGAACACCTGGACCTTTGGGTCGATGCGAGTCGCCATGTCGACCAGCGCGCAACCTTCGACGCCGAACGCCGTGGAAATCGCGACGTGCGGCGCGTAGTGCTCGAGCGCGTATGCCAGGATTTCCTGGGGCGGCTTACCGTCGAGCTCGGCCGCTCGGGCGGCCAGCTCCATCGTATCGATGTCGACTCCGCGATGTTGCATGGCGTTCTCCAGAACCGCGATCGGCATCAGCCGGCGCGGGGTAGAAGCTCCAGTTCTTCGAGCTTGCCGAGCACCCGCTCGACGCCCTCGTCGATGGTGTCTTTGTCCGACCGCACCACCACGTCGGGCGACTCCGGAGGCTCGTACGGGTCGCTGATGCCGGTGAAGTTCTCGATCTCGCCGGCGCGCGCCTTCTTGTACAGGCCCTTGACGTCGCGCTGCTCGAGCACTTCCAGCGGGCAGTCCATGAAGACCTCGACGAAGGCGGCGCCCTGCTCGTCGGCCAGACGCCGCTGCTCCTCGCGAATCGCGCGGTACGGCGAAATCGCGGCGGTCACGCCAACGCAGCCGTTGCGGGCCAGCAGCCGGGCGACGTAGCCGATGCGCCGGACGTTGGTATCGCGGTCGGCCTTGCCAAAACCGAGGCCCGCCGACAGGTGCGTGCGCACCTCGTCGCCGTCGAGTAGCTCGACGCGAAGACCGCGCTCGCGAAGTGCCTCGGTTACCGGCACCGAGAGCGATGATTTACCTGCGCCGGACATGCCCGTAAACCAAAGGACGAAGCCTTTGTTGACCAAACCCATCGGGTTACTCAAGTTCGTAGCCTTCTTTCTCCCCTTTATCAAGGGGCAAATATCGGGAATCCGGACGTTTGCCGATTCCCGAGCATTCTGGTCGGGGTATGGGTCGAAGTGGTTTGACTAGGCGCATCATACGGATAGGATTCCCGCCTCATGTCCGCCTTCCTGGCTAAGTACAAGAAAACGCACAGTTGTAACCAGCTCCGCAAGGCCGACGTCGGCTCCGACGTCGTTCTCACCGGCTGGGTCAATAACCGTCGCGACCATGGCGGGGTCGTATTTATCGACCTCCGCGATCGGGATGGGGTGACCCAGGTAGCGTTCGACCCCAGCGTCAATAAAGACGCCCACGCCGTGGCGGGCGATCTGCGTAGTGAGTTCTGCGTGGGCGTGGCCGGGAAAGTCATCTCCCGGGGCGAAAACGTCAACCCCAAGCTGGCCACCGGCGAGATCGAGATCGCCGCGGACGAGCTCGAGATTTTTTCGCGCTCGGACACGCCTCCGTTCGAGATCGAAGACAACACCGACACGAAAGAAGCGCTGCGCCTGCAGTACCGCTACCTCGACCTGCGCCGTCCGGTGCTGCAAAAGAACTTTCAAACCCGCTCGCAGGTGTACCAGACCACGCGCCGCTACCTGGGCGAACAGCGCTTCACCGAGGTCGAGACGCCGTTCATGGTCAAGTACACGCCCGGCGGCGCGCGCAACTTCGTCGTGCCGTCGCGCCTCAACCCGGGGTCGTTCTACGCCCTGGCCGAGTCGCCGCAGATCTACAAGCAGCTGCTCATGGTGTCCGGCTTCGAGCGCTACTTTCAGATCACGCGCTGCTTTCGCGACGAGGACCTGCGCAACGACCGCCAGCCCGAGTTCACCCAGATCGACATCGAGATGTCGTTCGTCACCGAACAGGACATCCACAGCCTCATCGAGGGCCTGCTCGTCGAAACGTGGAAGGACGTGCTGGGCGTCGAGATCCCGACGCCGTTTCCCCACATGACCTACGCCGACGCCATGCGCGACTACGGCGTAGACAAACCCGACCTGCGCCTCGACCTCAAGCTCAACGACGTTACCGAGGCGGCGCGCGACTGCGGCTTTCGCATCTTCGAGGGCGCCCTGGACAAGGGCGGCATCGTCAAGGCGCTGCGCGTCCCCGGAGGCGAGCGACTGTCGCGCTCCGACCTCGATCGACTCACCGACTTCGCCAAACCCTTTGGGGTCAAGGGCGTGGCGTTTGCGCGGGTCGACGCCGAGGGCAACTGGAAAGCGCCGTTTGCCAAGGTCTTCAAAGACGCCAACCGCGAACAGATCAACGCCCTCACCGGAGCAGGAGACGGCGACGTAATCCTGTTCGTCGCCGACAAAGAAAAGACCGCCAACACCTGCATGGGCGCCATCCGCCTGCACATTGGCGAAAAGCTCGATCTGATTCGCAAGGACGAGTGGGCGTTCATGTGGCTCACCGACCCGCCGGTGTTCGAGGAAGGCGACGACGGCACTCTCGCCGCTTGCCACCACCCGTTCACGTCGCCGCGCACCGAAGATGTCGAGCTCCTGGCGACTGATCCGTCCAAAGTGCTGGCCCGGGCCTACGACGTAGTGCTCAACGGCGTCGAGCTCGGCGGCGGCTCGATCCGTATTCACGACGCCGACGTTCAGGCCAAAGTCCTCAAAGCCATGTCGATTTCCGACGAGGAGGCCCGCGAGAAGTTTGGCTTTTTGCTCGACGCCTTCAAGTACGGTCCGCCCCCACACGGCGGAATTGCCATCGGGCTCGACCGTTTGGCTATGCTTTTGTCAGGGGCGGAATCCCTGCGCGAGGTCATCGCGTTCCCCAAGACCCAGCGGGGCACCGACTCCATGACCGACGCACCGACCCCGGTCGACAAAAAGCAACTCGACGAGCTCTTCATTCAGGTCAAGCCGGAGATAACCGCCAAGTGACGCAGTCTTCCACGCAGGCGCTTACAACAGACACGAACACATACGACATCGTCGTCCTCGGCGGCGGCATCACGGGCGCAGCCATCGCCCGAGACGCCGCCCTGCGCGGCTTGAAGGTCGCGCTGTTCGAAAAAGGCGACTGGGGCTCGGGGACGAGCTCCAAGTCTTCCAAGCTCATTCACGGCGGCCTTCGTTACCTCGAACACGGCGAAGTCGGCCTGGTCTTCGAAAGCGTCAGCGAGCGCGCCGTCCAGCGCAAGGTCGCGCCGCACCTGGTCCGCCCCCTGCCGTTCCTGGTGCCGATCTACAAGGGTGCCAAGCCCGGGCTCGAGCTCATGAACGTAGGCCTTTGGATCTACGACACCCTGGCTCTGTTTCGCGCGCCCAAGATGCACCGGGTCTTCCGCGGCAAAAAAGCGACCGACCTCGAGCCGGCGCTCAAAGACGACGATCTCAAGGGCGCCATCGAGTACTACGACTGCGTCACCGACGACGCGCGCCTGGTACTCGAGAACATCATCGACGCCGAGGAGGCCGGCGCCGAGTGCCACTCGTACACGCCCGTCACCTCGTTCGACCGAGGCGATGACGGTCGCGTGCGAGGGGTGAACGTGCGCGACTCGTTCACCGGCGAGCAGCGCTACGTCGGCTGCCGCGCACTCATCGTCGCCGCCGGTGCCTGGACCGACGAGGTCGCCAATCAAACCGGCGTCGCCGGCAAAAACGACCTGCTCCGCCGCACCAAAGGGGTTCACATCGTGTTTCCCCGGGAAAAACTGCCGTTGCGCCGGGCCGTCACTCTCATCTCGCAAGTCGATGGCCGGGTGATGTTCGCGATTCCGTGGAAGGACCGCACGGTCCTCGGCACGACCGACACCGATTTCGAAGGCACCGCCGACGACTGCCACGCCAGCGCCGAGGACGTGCAGTACCTGTGCGACGGCGCCAACCAGTACTTTCCCGAAGCCAACTTTCGGCCCGACGAGGTCATTGGCACCTGGTCGGGGTTGCGACCGCTGATCAACCAGGAAGCCGAAAACGAAGGCGCCGTGTCGCGCGAGCACGAGGTGTTCGTGCGCGGCGACGGCGTCACGATCATTGCCGGCGGCAAGCTCACGACCTATCGGCGCATGGGCAAAGAGTGCGTCAAAAAGACGCTCAAGTGGCTCGAAGGCGCGTTCCCCGACGTCTACGAGCAGCGCAAACTGCACCGCCCGCGCACCCGCAAGCGCCCGCTTCCCGGCGCTCGCGGACTGGCCAAGCGCAGCATGACCGGGGTCAACGCCCTCGCCAAAAACTTTCACGCCATGTACGCCGACCGCGGCATCGACAAGAAGATCGCCGTGCACCTGGCCCACACCTACGGCACCCGCGTCAAAGAGATCGGCGCACTCGTCGACGATCACGCGGCGCTCGCCGAGCGCATGCAGGACGACCTGCCGTACATCTGGGCCGAGGTCGACTTTGCGGCCAGATTCGATCGCGCGCGCACCGTCGCGGACGTGCTCGGCCGGCGCATCCCCCTCGAGTACGTCGGGCTCGATCAAGGCCTCGACATCACCGACCGGGTCGCCGCGCGCCTGGGCGAACTGCTCGGCTACAGCGCCGAACGCGTCGCCGCCCAGGCCAACGAGTACCGGGCCATCGTCGCGAACAGCCGTCAGTACCGCGACGACGAACTCGCCAAGGCCGCGGGTTAAGCGCTCGGCCCACCGCATCGCGCCTCGGATTTCGGTCAGCGACTACCAAAATCCAGGTTCTGCCCGCCGCGCGCTCGGCGTTGCGTCGGACCAACGAACGGCTGTAACGAGCATTCGACAAGAGCGGCGGAGCACCGGAGCCCGGCTTCGCGTAACCGGGCTAACCGCTGACATTTCACCGATGCGTCAACACCTCATCCGGTGAGTGATTATCTGTAAGTCCGCAGCTTTTCTGTGACGTGTACGCTCGCGCGCAGCTGGTCGGAGTTGCGCGCACCCGTCTCGCGCTCCCCAGCACTGCACACGGAGGGCCCCGTTCGCCGGCACCCGGCGAGGGCAGCAGGAGGAGACATGAAGACGCATTCACTTATTCTTGCGCTCGGACTTTCAGCGCTAGCCGTATCAGCCGGCTGCGCCACCGAGACGCGGACCGACACGAAGACCGCCAAAGCGCAGCTCGGGTTCGACCGGACGGCGCTCGAGCAACTGCCCCGCATCGACCGCATGGCGTTCGGTGACGACGGCGTGCCGTACTTCATTCGCGGCGACCTCGGAGTTGCCACGGGCTCTCTCGCCACCGTCGCCGACGCCCAGCTCAGCCTCGCAGCGGCTGTCGACGTCGCGGCCGCTCCGTTTCGTCTGAGCGCCGCTGACTTCTCCGCGGTTCAGGTCCACAAGGATATCGTGGGCATGACCCACGTGCGCTACCAGCAGTTTCACAACGACCTGCCCGTTCTCGACGGCGAGATGATTTTGCACGTCGGCCACGACGGTCGGGTCAGCTCCGTAACCAACGCAGCGCGCGCGATCGGAGAGGTGACCGCCTCTCCCATCGTCACCGCTACCGACGCCCGTATCCTCGCGGAAGCGACGGTCCTCGACGGCGCGTCCCAGGCTCAGTCGGCCGACCTCGTCTATTACAACGGTCGCCTCAGCTGGAAAGTCCGCGTTTTCGGCACCACCGACCTGGTCATCAACGACGTGATCATCGACGCCACCGGCGGCGCTCACCTCTTTAGCTACCCGCAGGTCTTCACGGCCCGGGACCGCGTGGTCAAGGACGGCGGCGGCCAGGAGTCGATCATTGCGATCTTCGCCGGCCAAACGGTCCGCACCGAAGCGGAGGGACCGACCGGCGATGCCGCGGTCGACGCTGCGTTCGACAACACCGGCGGCATGTACGACTGCTACGAAGAACTCTTCGGTCGCGACTCGTACGACAACGCCGGCGCGACCCTCAACTCGGTCGTTCACGTGACCTTCCAGGGGTCCGGCAACAACGCCGCCTGGGCTCTCAACAACATGCTGTACGGCGACGGCGACGGCATGTTCTTCGGCAACCTGGCCGAGGGCTACGACGTCACCGCTCACGAGCTGACCCACGGCGTCATCAGCGCCGGCCCCAACCTGACGTACATGAACGAGTCCGGCGCCCTCAACGAAGGCTACGCGGACATCATGGCCGCGGTCTGCGAGTCGTGGAACGACGGCGGAGTGGTCAACAACGACACGTGGCTCATCGGCGAGGACATCTTCACGCCGAACACCCCTGGCGACGCCCTTCGCTACATGAACGATCCGACGGCCGACGCGCCGATCTTCCAGGGCAGCCCGCTGGAGAGCTCGCGCGACTACTACGACGATCGCTACCAGGGCAGCGAGGACAACGGTGGCGTCCACATCAACAGCGGCATCGCCAACCTGGCGTTTGTGCTGCTCGTCGAAGGCGGTACTCACCCGCAGGGCAAAAGCGACATCCAGGTCGCGTCGATGGACATCTTCAAAGCCGGCGAGATCTTCTTGACGGCCCTCGACGACTACATGGTTGCGAGCACCAACTTTGCCCAGGGCCGCACCGCCACCGAAGAAGCCGCGCTGGCCCTGTATGGACAGACCGAGGCCGCCAAAATCGGCCTGGCGTGGGCCGCAGTCGGCGTTGGCGACGCGCCGCAGACCGACTCGAACCCGCCGACCGTGGCTATCACCTCGCCGGCTGACGGCGCGACCGTGGCCCCGAGCTTCGGCGTGTCTGTGGCGGCGACCGACGACGTCGGCGTGACCTCGGTCGAGCTCTACATCGACGGAACACTGGTCGCCGAGCTGGCGACCGCGCCGTACGACTTCACCGCCCCCGGCACGCTGACCGACGGTCCGCACACGGTCCAGGCCATCGCGTCCGACGGCTTCAACGAAGTCTCGACTGAGATCACCGTGACCCAGTCGACCGGCGATCCGGGCGGTGACGGCGACGGTGGCGACGGCGACGGTGGCGACGGCGATGGCGGCGACGGTGACGGCGGCGGCGGCGGTGGCGGCGACAGCGGCGGCTGCTCGGTCGACACCAGCAGCAACGCCCCCTACAGCGGACTGGTGCTGCTGTTCGGCCTCGCCTTCCTGGCGCGGCGACGACGGCAGTAGCTGCCTTCTGCAATCAACCCTGCAGTGCCCCGGTCGGCCCGCCCGACCGGGGCTTTTTTGCGTCGTCGGCCCGGCTGCTCGCTCAGCTACGGCGACGGCAAAAACGTGCAACGGTAGCCCCGGCTACGAACGAGAGTTTTGTCCGCCCCATCCCAAGGTGGCCGTTGCAACAGTAAGCGCACAAACACTCTTTGTGAGAAGTCGTGAGCTTCGTTGGCCACGGCCCGAAGCGCAGAATGGCGGCCATGTCGCGACGTTGGCTCCTCGCATTGGTTTTGTTCCTCTTGCCAACCGGCGTCGCGACGCCAGGGTGTTCCAGCAGCGACGGCAGCGACACGCTCCCCGACCCTGGCGGTGACGGGGATTCAGGAACCTCGGGTGACCCCTCGGACGCCCCCCCGGATGCCCCCGGCGATCCGGGTGACCCCGGCGATCCCGATGACCCGGGCGATCCGGATGACCCCGGCGACCCCGGTGGCGACCCGGGCGTCATCGTGCCGCCGGCGGCGAGCTGCGCGCCCACGGCGGATGCCTGCGCCCTCGACGCCCCGAGCTCCGACGTGGTCGCGTCTTACCGCAAGGACTACTACCTGCCGCAGGACGAATACAACGAGTACCCCGACACTCCCATCGACGGCGGACGCGTGCAGGTCGCGGGCGTCAGCGCCGTGACCGGTGCCGTCACCCGCGTTTTGATCGACGGCGTCGACGCCGACAGCATCTTCACCGAGAACCCATCGGAGACGCCGCCCTTCGAGTGGTACCACGTGTGGCCTCGTCAGGCGGTCGCCGGCGAGCCTCTGTGGGTCGCCTTTCACTCGCGCAGCACCGCCTGGGACAGCAAGGCCAGCGCGACGATCACGGTCGAGACCGATGCGGGCGACGCCCTTTCCGCGAACTTTGCCGTCGAGCAAACGCCAGCGCCGCTCACGTACGTCACGACCTCCGAGGACGCCACGTCGGTCATCGTGCACATCCAGAACGCGAGCGCTGCGCCCCAGACCGTTGCCTCCCTGTATCTCAACGGTCGCGACGTGACCGACGTCGCCTGCATTCCCGACCCGAACCTGGCCCCGGGCGAGTCGGCCATGTTCACCGTTCCCCTGTGCGAGCCGGCCGTCGCCGGAGCCGCCTGGACCGTGGTCGCCGAGCTCGAAAGCGGTCCCGCCTCGGTGGGAGTTGGCCGAGTGATCCCGCCTCGCTTTCCGATCGGAGCCTGGCAGAACACGTCCGAGTGCCCGTTTCCGACCGGCAAGATCGAAAACTTCAACCGCATGCGCACCGCCGACTTCGACACCATGTTCTTTCAAGGAGGCATGTGCAACCCCGACAAGTGCGACTGCGACGGCTTTCAGTTTCTCGAGCTGACGTTGCCGGGACTCGACGACTGGCGCGCTCTCGCCAACGCCGACGTGCTGCTCAACTACTCCACGCCGCTGCGCAACACGGCCGGACTCGTGGGCTCGTTCACCGGCGACGAATCCGACGGCGAAATCTACGAAGACGATACCGGCGTACCTCGCGCCGCCGGCAAAGCCCGCAAGTCGTGGCGCATGTGGCAGCGCCATCCCGAGCTACCGACCTTCAACGGCGGCAAGACCAACAAGCACATCGGCACCTTTGCCGGCATGGCCGACGTGCAGGGCATGGACCTGTACGTCGCCGCGTGCGCTCCGCACATCACGCCCATTGGCAACCACCCGCCCCTGCGCGGCGCCTACGACTACCTGCTCAACGCGCGCAACAACCACATGCCCGGCCCGACCTGGCAATGGACTCAGGGCCTGCACAAGGGCTGGAACCAGGAGACCGTCTTCGGGCAAGAAGTCAGTGTGCAGCCCGACCCACAGGAGATCGCCGTGCAGGCCATCAGCGCGATCGCCGCCGGTGCCAAGGGCCTGTTGTGGTTTCAAATCGCCGAGTCCGAAGCGCTCGGAACTCCCGAGCGTTGGCAGGCGATCGCCGACATGAACCGGGTCGTGCTCGCCGTTCGCGATCTGCTGCGCGCCGGCGACATCACCGGGATGGTCGCCCACGACGACTCCACCCTCGCCGAAGCGATCCGCGCGCCACGCGGCATCGTCGTGCCGGTGATCACTCTCGACGCCAACGCGACCGTCGACGACTTGCAGTGCGGCAGCGGCTTTTTGTCGGGCCAGTTCCCGCACTGGCAGCTCTCCGACCGCGACACCGCGGTGGCCATCACGGTCCCCGACGGCGCGAGCGTCGTGGATGTCTTCGAAGTCACGCCGACCGGGGTGGTCGACGGGCCGGCATTCGAGGTAGCGGACCGCACGCTCACCTTTCCCGCCATCGCCCTCGACAACGCCACCCCGACCCGGCTGTTCGTGCTCGCCGGGGACGAGTCGTTGCGCGAGGACATCGCGTCGCGGTTCGAGTAGGCGCGCCCCAGAGGCGCTCGGAGCCATAGCGAGGTCGCCACTGCGCGTGGTCTACTGCGCGAGTGACCCGACGAGTCCTCGCTGCCCTTGTCCTCGTGCTTTCGGGGTGCGCGCAAATCGTGGGCATCGACGACGCGCGCGTCGACGCTCCAGACGACGACACCACAACCACGACCACGACCACCACCACCGCTGGTGACGGCGATGGCGATGGCGACGGCGACGGCGACGGCGATGGCGACGGCGACACCGGGCCGACCTTCGCCTGCGCAGACGACACGTTTGCTGATGGCACGGGCACCGTCGAGGTCAACAACGACGCCGCCAACGACGACGCGTCTCCGTCGTGCGGCAGCCCGGCCGCGGGCGACCGACTTGTGGGCTGGGTCGCCCCCGCCGACGACTTCTATGTGTTCGACACCTTCGGCTCGAACTTCGACACCGTCCTGAGCCTGCTCGACGACTGCGACGGCACCGAGCTTGCCTGCAACAACAACGCGCCCATGTCGCCGCAGTCCGAGATCATTCGGCGCTTTTCCCAGGGCGAGTCAGCGGTGCTGGTCGTCGAGGGCAACGCGGGCGACACCGGCGACGCGGTCGTCAACGTGTCGCGGGTCGAGTGTCCGGAGCTGGACGTCTCGGGTCAGCCCTTCCCCATTACCCTGTCGACGTTGGGCTTTGGCGACGACTTCGATCTCGGTTGCTCCGGCGTGTCCTCCGCCGGCTCGGAGGACCGCGCGTACCACTTCGTCGTCCCGGAAGAAGGCCTGTGGCGATTTCGCGCCACGTCCGATGTCTTTCAGCCGGTGGTTTCCTTGTTCATCGGCCCGCGATGCGGTCCGCCACCGCAGGGCTGCAACAATACCTCCGGCGACGGCCGGCTTGGCGCCGACGTGACCCGCCGCCTACCGGCCGGCGCTGTCGTCGGCGTCATCGTCGACGGGATCGACGGAAACCAGGGCGAGTTTGAACTCGACATCCGCAAGGTCGACGCTCCCTGTCCCGACGTTGCCGAGCTCCCCTTCGAGCTCTTCGGCGAGACGCTGCCGGCCACCCGGGTGCTCACCCCGGGGTGCGCGCCGGGCACCATCGTCGACGCTCTCGGCAGCAACGACATCGAAAACCCGAGCAAGACCTACGGCTTCGACTTCTTTGCCGTGGGCCAGGGCGGCCGCGCCCAGTGCACGTTCCGGGTCGACGGCGAGGGCTTTGCCATCTCGCTTATCGAAGGCGCCGCGTGCGGAGGCCGGGAACTCGCCTGCGACAACCCCGGCTTCGGTCCCACGTCGGCGTCCGTGCAATTCGAGGTCAACGGGCCGAGTCCCGTTATCCCCCTCACCATCGTGGTTTCACGACTGAGCGAGTTTACCGACGCCAGCTACGACCTCATCACCAATTGCTCGGCCGTCGCCGTCGCTCCCTGACGACGTCCGCTGACCCTCGACGCGGGCCAGCAGTACCTCGAGTTGCCGGGGAACCGCAGCCGCGACCGCATCCGGGTCCTCGACCAGCGCGGCATCGGTGACGACGCCAATCGTCACCTCGCCGGCGTAGCTGAAGATGCTAACGCCGAGCCCCACGGTCCCCGAAGCCGGCACCCAGAACATGATCCGGTCGACTTCAGCACCGGCGAAGCGCAGTCGCTCGCGGGGCCCCGGCACGTTGGTCATCACGCCGGTCGTCTTGCTCGACAACAGGCGAATGAACGCACGCTGAACCGTCGGCGCCATGCTGCCCAGCCCCGTCAGCGCGGCGAACGTTGCCACGGCCTGGGTGCTTTTCTTCAGAGCGCCGACCCGGCGATGCATCTCCTTGACGCGCTCGACCGGATCGGATTCGCCCACGGGGATGCGCGGCGAGACCAGACCGAAGCGATTTCCGAGCTTGCCGGCCCGCTCCATCGGGCGCAGGTTGACGGGGATGGTCGTGGTGAGATCGAGCCTGTCGGGCACGGTGCCCCGGGTAGCGAGGTAGTCGCGCAGCGCGCCGCCGACCGCGGCCATCAACACGTCGTTGACGGTGCAATCCAGGGCGCGCCCGACGCGCTTGACGTCCTCGAGGGGCAGCGGGGCCGACCAGGACGCGCGCTTGCGGGTCGACAGCGGCCCGCGAAACGCGGTCTGAGCGTCGGACGTGCGAAAGACGAGCTGAGCGAACGAACCAACGCACCGCGGCACGAAGGTCATGGCCGAGACGGCCCTGCGCAGCGCACTGCCCGTTCCCCGCGGCCGCGTCGGTGCGGTGAGCGACAGCGGTTTGCCCTCGATGGTCTCGCACAGCGACATGAGCACGTGCAGAAGCGCAATGCCGTCGGCGATGCAGTGGTGCAGGCGAAAGACCAGAACCGAGCCGCCCCGGTAGCCGTGCAGCAAGTGGGCTTGCCACGGCGGCCGCGCGAGGTCCAGCGGAGTGCTGATGAGTTGGTCTACCGCCGCGCGCAGCTCCACGTCCGACCCCGGCGCGGGCAGCTTGTCGCGATCGAGGTGCTGGGCGACGTCGAAGTTGTCGACGGTTTCCCAGCGCGGTGAAGCGAACGGGCGGCGCGGCGCGACGACTCGCTGGCGAAACCGCTCGTAGTCGCCGACCAGTGACCGGAGCGTGTCGAGCACCCGAGCCTCGTCCACGCCGCTGGCGAACGTAAAGAACCCGGTGATCATCATCGGATTCGTCGGCTGCTCCATTCGCAGCCAGGCGCCGTCCACGTTCGACATTCGCTCGGACATGGCGCGCAGACTAATCGACCGCGCGGCTCGTGAAGCGCTTTTTTTCGCCGGGAATCCGGATTGCGCCTCCGGCGAGAGGCCGGCGCGCAACCTCTGGCGTTTTCACGTTTTTCCGAGGCTAGCCGAGCTCGCTCAGCTCCCGAGCCGTCTCCAGAAACGGACGCGTTGAGCGCTCGGCCCGCGCGACGATAAACGCGCCCTCGAACGCGCACACGATGAGCGTTGCCAATCGCAACGCGCGGCGCTCGGCAAACCCGACCGAAGCGAGGAACTCGGCGACGCGGTTCTGCCACGTCGAGAACGCCGTCCGGCACACCTCGGTGAGCGCGTCGTTGTGCGGCGTCATCTCCAGGGTCACCGTCGACACCGGACAGCCTTCGCGAAATTCCGACCGCTCCATCCAGCTCGCGAGCCCACCGGCAAGGGCTGCCAGAAAGCCGCGATAGGTCTTGCTCTTGCCGGCGGCGTGCTCGAAGAGCTTTTCGAGCTCGCGGCTCGCCAGGGCCACGGCTTCGGCCGCGAGCTGCTCCTTGCCGCCCGGAAAGTGAAAGTAGAGCGACCCCTTCGGCGCGCCACTTTCGCTCAGGATCTGGTTGAGGCCGGTGGCGTGATAGCCCTGGCGCTGAAACAGCCGGGCGGCCGTGGCGATCGCGTCGCGTCGAGCGTTGGATTTTCGGGGCATTGCGCGGGACTTATCCCTCATAGTAGGACGGGCTTTACTAACTAGGTCAACCGCCATAGTATTATGACAATCAGGCGGCCAGAGAACCCAGAGAAAAGACAACGATTCCCGATCGAAACGCTCGCCGGGACCGCCAGGTGCGGCCCGGACCGGAGGATTTCATGACGATTGACAGTGTCGAATGCAGCGATGTCGAGCTTTGCGCCCGCGACGGGTTTGCGCTCAGCGGAACCCTCTACCGACCGAGGAGCCCGTCGGACCGAGTCGTGGTGATCAACAGCGCCACCGCGGTGCCGAGGCGGTTCTACCGACACTTCGCCATGGCCCTGGCCAACCAGGGCTTCGTGGTCGTCACCTACGACTACCGCGGCATCGGCGGCTCGCGACCCGAGCAGCTGCGGGGATTCGGCGCCACCATGCGCGACTGGGGCCTGCTCGACATGGCGGGCGTGGTCGATTGGGTGTGCGCCGAGCTGTCACCCGGCCGCCTGCTGATGGTCGGTCACAGCGTCGGTGGTCAGGTTGCCGGCTTGCTCGACAACTCCGATGCCATCGACGGCATGGTTACGTTCTCGTCCCAGAGCGGACACTGGCGCCTGCAGGGCGGCGAGCAAAAGGCCGCGGTGCTCCTGCACTCCTACGTCACCATGCCGGTGCTATCCACCGTATTCGGCTATCTGCCCGGCCGGTTCATGGGCAGCGGCGAAGACCTGCCGAAACAAACCGCCCTCGAGTGGGCAGCGTGGTGCCGAGATCCCAAGTACCTGCTCGGCGACAGCAGCCTTCCGCTCGAGCGGTTCGAAACCTTTCAGGCTCCGGTACTGGCATACAGCTTCGGCGACGACAAGTGGGGCACACCGCGCTCGGTCGACGCCATGATGAGCGCCTACCCAAACGTCGAGCGTCGCCACATCGATCCAGGCGACCTCGACCTTCCGGGCCTCGGCCACTTCGGATTCTTCCGGCCCAAGTCGCACAACGCCTGGCACGAACCAATCGCCTGGCTCGAACGCGTCTAGCCCCTCGTAAGCCACTCCGCATTTGGGGACGGTCTTGCCAAGTTGCCAACCCGACCTGCGCCCCCGAGGACCTTCGCTCGTTGCGTCAACTTGGCAAGACCGTCCCCGAAAGTGAGCGTGGATACGCGGGTGCCTGGGGGCGACCGGGCACGAAAAAGGCCCCTCGCCATGGTGACGAGGGGCCGGTTGATGATGCGCTTCGCGGTCAGTCGGCCTCGACCCACTCCGCGGAGATGGTGAACGGGACGTCGCCGGCGTAGCCGTCTACGAGAATGTAGATGGTGTCCGTTCCCGCGGGCACCGTACCGGACACGACCTCCGTCGCGGTGGCGTTGCCGTCCACGGCGTCGAAGTCGCTGCGAGTCGGCGTTTCGCGATAGCCAATGAACAGGTCGATGTCGGCATTGCGGGGCGCGCCAGCACGCGGCTCGGTGCGGACCACGAAACGCGACCCGGGCACGACGTTGCGAATGAAGTACGTCTCGCTGTCGTTGGGCCCGATCTGGCCGTTGAGGCTGCCGGTCTTCGCGGTGCCGGGCGCGGGGTCCGGGTCGGGCGTGGGATCCGGATCCGGGTCCGGCGTCGGATCCGGGTCCGGCGTCGGGTCCGGGTCCGGCGTGTCGTCCGGCAGATACCGCGCAATCTCGCGGTAGACGAGCGACGCGTCAACCGCGCTGTTCGAGCCCCCGCGCGAGGTGCAGCCGCCAAGGTTGTGCAGTGCGACGACCCGGTTGGTCGCGCTCGAGATCACCGGCGACCCCGACGAACCACCCTGCGTGTCGCACTGGTGCCGGCGCTGCGCCGAACGCGAGCTCCGTGCGCCCAGAGTGCACGGTCGGCCTTCGTTTTCGACCGCCACTTGTTTGCGGCTTCCCCTCGGGTGCTGAACGATGTAGATGCCCTCCCCCGACGGCGCGGACTCGGGCTCGATGGTAAGCCACCCCGTTCGCGCGGCCGGATTGTCCCGGAGCTTGAGCAACGAAAAGTCGTAGCTGCGCGACGTGGTCACGAGCTGGGCGCCCTTGACCCGGAACTGCTCGCGGCTGGTGCCCCCGCCGCCGCACGAACTCGTCTCGTAGTAGAAGACGAACTCGGCGCGGTCGGCAACGCCCTGGCTGCTGATGCAGTGATTGTTGGTGATGAGGTGGCCCTCCGACGATACGAGCCAACCGGTGCACACACCGCCAAAGCGAAGCGTGGCCACCGCATTGGCGGCCTTGCGAATGTCTGGGTCTCCGTTGAAGCAAGCCGCGTCGCGATAGTCGTCGCGAACCCCGCAGGTCGAGAACGCCGCGCCAGGTTCGGTGCCGGAGGTCGTGTCGAGCACGCCCCGCTGGTACGTATCGATGGCGTAGCCACGGGCTCCACCAGCCGCGCTGGTGCGCAGCTCCACCGTTACTTCGCTGCCCTCGACGGCAAATGCCCACAAGAACGTGTCCTGGTCGGTAAACCGGTCCTGCTCGACTCCATCGGCATCCAACACGAGCAGCTCGTCGCCGGGCTGCAGGGAAAGGCTGGCGAAATGCAGCTTGATCGAAGTCGCCTCCGGATCCGCAACGACCTTTGTTTCGATCTCGTTGGGGCCCACTTCGAGGCCGCCCCGAATGTCGACATCAACGGCGATCGCTTCGACTGGCGGCGCAGGCGGGTCAACCGGATCGACCGTGTCCGAGTCGTCATCGCTCGGAAACGGAACCGGCTCCGGGTACTCGGCATCGGGGTCGTCAGTAAACTTGTCGCTGGTGATCTCGCCTGCGCATGCAGTCGCGGTCAGGATCGTCGCGCTCAGCAGGCACAACATTCGTCTTCGTTGGTTCACTTAGGTCCTCCCTTGGGCGCTTGGCCGCACACCCGTAAGAGCACCGGCCATGCCAAGCACCAGCGCCACGTGACCGTGAGTTTTGGCAACAACGAAGATCACCGTCTCCACGGCGACGGCAATCTTTCGTCGCGCATCGCGCAACACTTGCGGCGCCCGCGCCGCAGCGGCCGCTTATCGTCAGGGGTGTAAAGCCCCAGTCGGACGAACGCGACGCCGCTAGTCGAGCGCTACCCGAAGCGAAATAACCCCGCTCACCACCAGCCGGCCCCAGGTTGCCACTTCATCACCTGCGACATCGACTCGCACGGTGCGGAGCGACGTCGCGAGTTCGCCTGTAGCACTCAGTGAGATTCGATCGGCTACCTGCAGCTCGACAGCACCTTCCAAGCCGGCGAGGCCAACGAAAGTAGTGTCATCCCGTCCGATGAAACCAGTGCCCGCGTCGCCGCTGGTTTCTACGAGTCCGGCCGCGATCGTCGGCGCTGCAGTAAGCAGAACGCGACTCGACGAGCCAGGAGACAACGACCAGGGAGCTGAAAGCTTCACCGTGGCGACGCTCAAGCGCACGACACCTTGCGGGACCTCTAGATCGCCCGAGGCGACCGGCAAGAACACGCTCACACCGACGCCCGCGTGCTCGCTCAACCGACGCAGGACGCCGAGACGAGATTGAAGCGTAGCGCCGATGTTGCCGGTCGCCCAAAGCGCGCCGAAACCAGCAACCAGCGACCAGCGACCGCTCGGCGGTGGCGCCAACTCGGCGGGCCGCGCCGTGTCCGCCAAATCTCGCGCAGCCCGGGGCGGCTGCACTCCGATGCGCTCAGCCGGAATCGCATCGAGCTCGAGTAGACTCGCCCGGAGCACTTCCACCGCCCGGCGAGCGAGCAGCCCCGCGTCTTCCCCGTTCGCGTCGCGTTCGAGGCTTCGAATGACGATCTTGTCCGTGACCCGATCCACGACCCAGATCTGAAGCCTTCCCGCCTTCGGGCGCAGGTGTATGGCCGCCATGGAGTCCGTCTGTCGAGCGAGCTGCTCGAGCTCGTCCGTCGAAACGTCGCCGTCCAAGCGGCGCGTCGCGACTCCAAACCCACGGCTCTTGAGCTCTCCTTCCAAGCGGCTCAGTAGAGGCCGTGAGTTCTCCGGTGCGATCACTAGCACTCGCCCGGGCGCAGCCTGGGCCGCCGACACCGCGGGCACCAGCCCGACGGCAAAGCAGAGAACGAAGCTCAGGATGGCGCGAGTCATTTCTCAAGCCGGGTCCGCGCCAGGCGAGCATGGGGGCCGTCCGGATACCGCGACAGGTAGCGGCGAGCGACGGCGCGACTGCGCTTGCTATCGTTGGCGGCAATATGCAGCTCGAGCAATCGTCCGAGTGCCTCTCTCGACAGGGCTCCCCCCGGACGTTCGTTCAGGTAAGCCTCGAACCAGTCGATGGCTGTGCGCCCCTCGCTCAAGACGCCAAGGTCGAAGGCCGACCGCGCCGCCAGTTCGTGACGGGGAAACCGCGCGCGCACGGTCTCGTACGCGCGCTTCGCGGCCGCCCGACCTCCGGCGAAACGCGCGGTGTCGGCCAGCTCGTGCAGTTCGTCCGCGGGCAGCCGGCGCAACAAGCGATCGAAACCCACGTCGTTGGCCAGCCCGAACGCATCCGCGTAGCGGCCCTGTTGGGCGAGGTCCCGCCAGGTCGCGCGCGCGGCTTTCTTTCTTAATTGCGGCGGCTCCGGCGCCACGCCTCTATCGAGAGCCGGGCCGAGAGCCGGGCCGAGAGCCGGGCCGAGGGCCGGGTCGACGTCCGGGTCGGCCTCGAGCATCGGCGGTTCCCGAGGCCCCGCGGGTTCGACGATTCGATCCGTCGGCTCTCCCGCTCCGCCACTCTGGAGCCGGCGAAGGCTGTCGCCGGCGCTGAGCGTTCGCTCGAAGCCCTCGGGCCCGTTGACGGCCACCTCGCCGCTGCGGACGTCGACCCGAAGCTGCTCGGTCTCGGGCGCCCACTCCATTCGAAACTCTGCCCCCGCTGTTCGAACCGAGTAGCCTCCGGCTGCGAAAACCCAGCGACGCCCAACGGACACCACGACCTTCACGTCCACCGTACCGCGGTCGAGGGCAAGCCGAACACCTTTCGAGGATGACTCGTCCGTCCGAAGTTCCGTACGCGGTCTGGCAACGACCTCGGAACCGTCCTCGAAACCGAGCACCAGCGGCTCCGACAAGGTTCGATGCCACGCGCCTGCGGGCGACGTCGCGACCACGGGAAGGGGCAACTCGGCAACGCGGGTCTGCCAAACGACCAACAACGCAGCGACTGCGGCCATTGCGCCCGCTCCGACGAATGCCGGCCACCGAGAACGGCCGGGCGATCGGTTGCTCAGGCGCCCCTCGGTCACCGCCCGCTCCCCCGCCTCAACCAGCTGCTCGAGGCGAGCTGAGTTGTGCGCGGCAACGTGGCGCCCCAGTTGCTCCAGTCGCTCATCGCGATTCATCAGACACCTCCCCCAACCACGGATCGACCCGCGAGTCACCAGCCACCAGGCGGTCGAAGCGCGCCCGCGCAGACGCAACGCGGCGACGCGCGGTCGACTCGGAGACCCCGATGGCGCTCGCGATCTCGCCAACCGACAGGCCCTGGATATAGCGCAGCGAAAACAAGACCCTCGTCCCTGGTTTCATCTGGCTCAGGGCTTCGTACACGGCGCGCACCGCTTCGTCGTCCGCTGGACTGGTCGCTATCTCGGGAACGTTCTCGGGTTCACGAAAGGACAGCCACCACCGGCGTCGCTCGGCGCGCAAACAGTTGCGGGCACGGCTCGCCGCCACGGAAACGAGCCAGGACTTGAGCGCCCCCGGCTCACGAAGCTTGTGCGCATCGCGAAAGGCCACCATGTAAGCCTCCTGGAGCAAATCGTCCACGTCGCTCCGCGGGCCAAGAGTGTTGAGCAACACACTGGCCATGAGCCGCCCGTACCGGCGCACGAGCTCTCGTTGCGCCCGTGGTTCGCCGGCGACCACGCCGCGCACGATCTCGTGATCGGAAAGGTGCAGCGGAACAATCTCGGCGGCCGTCGTCATCGATCGCTGTGCCCCGCCCCGGCTCGCGAGCGCCGGCGGGCACAGCGAGCACGCCGCGACCGAAGCGAAGCGCAAATCGTGGAACGATTGCTCATGCCAACCTAGAACGACGTCTCGACCCAGTTGAGCCTGGCGGGCTCACCAAACGAGGATTCCACGTAGTAGAGGACGCCATTGGCGAACGCCCAAGGCGTGATGCCCGGTTCGTCAGGGCCGCCGGGCTGAAGCTCCAGGCCGATAGTTACGTCTCCGGTCGCCAGCGATAGTCGGATTAACGTATCGCGAAAACGAAACCCCGGCGGTGTGGTGTTCGGCCCGCCCCCTGTGTACTCCTGTTGCAGCACGTACATGAACGACGAGTCGACGCCCACCAGACGCGCCCGGCCGGAGAGCTCAGTCCCAACCTGAACCGGGCTGCCGCCCGCCCCGACGCGAAACGCTCGAAACGTGTCGAGACTCGGATCGTTGCCGGCACCGAGGCTGACGTCGAGGAAGTAGACCTGCCCGTCGCGAAAGAGGCGGTCGTTGCCATTCAGGTCGAAGACGGTTTCGCTGCCCGTTTCGACGTTAACCAGGCGCTCGCCGTCGAAGTACGTCACGTCGTCGACGAACCGATCCGGACAGTCGTTGCCCGCGACCCCCAGGTCCACGAGCGCCTCGAGGTCCGTACCGTCGTGGGCAATGCGAAACAGTTGTCCCCCGCTGTTGTAGACGACCCAGCGGTCGCTCGCTTTGACGCAGGTCGAGTTGCCGTTCACCGTTGGCAGTGTGACGCGAAGGTTGCCGGCCTGGCCCGCGAACGGGACCTGAACCACCGCCCCGCCCTCCGAAGGAGAGGTGTTCGACGGCTTCGGAATCGTGTAGGCGAACCCGCCGCCGGCCGCGATGCTCAGCGTGTCTTCGTCGGTACCGATGTCCCAGAGGTACTGGACACCGCTGCCGTCGAGCGCGAGTTTGGTGACCGTCCAGGGGCCCCCCGTGAGTGCGCCCTCGTCGTCCGACGAGTGGTAGTACAGAAAGCCGCCGACGCTGGCCACGTTGCCGCCGCGCAATCGAACGCGGGCGTGGGTAATAATGGGCTCCGAACTCGCTGGCGGATCCAGAGGCATGCATTCGCCGCAATCGATCAAACCACCGCAGCCGTCCCCATGCATTCCACACAACTGCCCAAGGCCCTCGCAGGTCTGGGGCGCACATTCCCCGACGCCACAGACGTTCGGCTGCTCGCCGCCACACATGAGGCCGGCCTCGCAGGTGCCGCACTCGAGCACACCGCCGCACCCGTCCCCGATGAGACCGCAGTTTGCGCCGAGAGTGACGCAGTCCGCCGGCAAGCACTCGGAAGGACCTCCACCGATGGGCTCCACAACGGTGTCACCACACGCGCCCAACCACAACACGACCAGCAGGCTCAACCCGCGGTAACTAGTTCCTCGCATTCGCTCCTCCTTCAGCTTAGGGACTATCCCTGCGCATAGGAAGAAACCGGCGAGGCCGCGGACCGGTCAGGTTTTTTCGGATTTTCCTCGTGTCTTGGAAGCGCCTACATCGGCGCCCGGACTAGCGCGCGAGCAGCTTCACGGAGCTGATGTTGACGTAGTTGTACGGGCTGGCGCCGCCGCCGTTGTTGACGTAGCGCGTGAAGTGGTCGAAGTACGACATGTTCAGCCCGTCGCGAATCTCGATGTCGTATCGCTTGCTCGCGTCGAGCTGCAGGGGCAGCAGGGACGAGTCGGACCAGATGTCCCACGCGGCGAGCTGCGGGAGGACCAGCAGGCCCGCGCCGGCCACCGGACCGCCACCCGCTTCGCGAACTTCGACCCATTTGGCCGCCGACGTAATGCCGGTGTTGATGGGCCCCGAACCGTTGCCGTACGCGGCCTGCAGATACACGTTGCCGCCCGCCGGGGGCGCCACGTTTTCGATCCGCAGCGTGTCGCCGGGCTGGCCCCAGCTTTCGTAGTGCGTCCGGCCGTGGGAGGTCGAAAGCCGCCCGCCCTGGGCGACGAACTCGTCGGCGCCGAACTCGACGATGTTGGCCCCGCCCGGTCCCCAGTAGCAGTTGGGCGGCGACTGGTGCGACGGCAGTCCGTTGCGCACGGCGACCGCCGTGTAACAGCGAGTCCGATTGAGGTCACCGGCGTTGCTGTCGGTAAACGAGGTGCCGCGAACGTCGTCGGCGATGCGCTCCCCGTCGCGGTAGATTCGATACGACACCCCGCCTTCACCGTTGGAAGACAGGGACAGCGAGATACCGCCGCCCGAGGCGCTCACGCCCGCGATGGTCGGCTCCCGGGGCGCCAGAAACGTCGAGGAGTTTGCCGCGGCATCCACCACTCGAACCGCCCCGGCGTCGCCATCGCCCTCGATCAGGGAAACGACGACCGTGGCGCGCTCGCCTAGCTCGGCCTCGCTCACGAAGCGATCGCCGACGAGCTCGCCGTTGACCCAAACGCCCCCGACCTCGAGAAGCCCTTGCTGGGTCACGCAGTCGGGCAGCCGCAGCTCGACGTCGACCGTCGAGCCTCGGTAGCGCAGATTGCGCAAGAACACCGACGGGCTCGGACCAAACCAGCGCTGGCGCAAGGCGCCCGTGACTGCCGGGCGAAACCGCAGGCCCTGCTCGCTCGCCTCGACGCCGAACATGCCCTTGACGACCACGCCGACGTAGCCAGCGACGGACCACAGCTGCCGGCGCGAGTTGACCACCGGCCCCGAAAGAGCTCCCAGCGGCGTGTAGTTGGCACCGTTGGCAAAGTCGAAGTTCTCCATGTTCGACAGGTTCAAGGCCGCCCCTCGAATCAGCGACTCGACGTCGTGATCGAGGGCGGCCGCGTTGCCGAGCTCGCGCGAGGCGAGTGCCGAGTACGCGCTCACGAACGGCCAGAAACCGCGGTTGTGATAAATCGGAATGTTGGGCAGCTGGGGCCACAGCACCGGCGACCCGATGGTCGACCGGGGGTACTCGGACACGATGGCCGGGTCGTCGGCCAGGCCGACCAACACCGCCAGCGACTGGCCCAGCAGATCGCGGTGGCCCTCGGCGGTCGCTCCGAGCTCCGTGGCAACCATGCTGTCGAGCTGTCCGTTGCGCAAAAAGCGCGCGCGAATGGCATCGCCGAGTTCGTTGGCCCAGGCCTGGTACCGGTCGCGAGTCTGGCCGTCGCCGACTTCGTCCGACAGGTCGGCCGCCAGCTGCAGCAGCGCCCAGTGACCCACGTTGGTCGACAGCGCCTTGGACATGGCGATATGCACGGTGTCGCGCGCGGTCCAGCGCGGGTAGCTCTGCTCGCGCCAGTCGAGGAACGACTGCTCGCCGCGGTACAGCCCGTCGCGCGGGTCGTACACGAGCACCCGGTCCTGCTCGATGGTGTTTTTCGCCGCTTCCAGGGCGCGGTCGCGGAAGGCCTCGCGCTCGGCGCCGCCGAGCCAGATCAGGGTCTCCCGGGCGCCGAAAGCCCAGACGACGCGGTCGGTCGACACCGGGTAGCTTCCGCCCGACCCGGTGTCCTGCACGATTTGCAGGTCCCCGCCCCCGGTGGACGACTTGCGCTCGGAGAGCTTGAACTCGAGCGAGCGGCGCGACCGGGTCGGGTCGATCATCGCCAGGCCGAGGTCGACGGCGTACGCCGTGTCGCGCGTCCACACGTAGGTCCACTTCTCGCCCGTTTCGAAGCACTCGCAGGGCGTCGGCTGCCCGCCGCCGAAGCCGCCGTCGCGGATCTCACTCACGCTGTTGTCGCGCACCTCCTGAACCGCCATGGAAAACAGCGCGTCAAACATTTCGTGGCCGGTGCGAACGACTGGTTGATCCGGCTGCTCGTTGACGGCAATCCGATCGCCGGCCGGAAGGCCATCGCGCTTGGGCGTGTTCGACGACAGAACGTAGTTGCGGCGCGCGTCGTCTCCCGACGCGCTCACCTCCGCCGCCTCGGCGCCGTACGTGTACGTGCGCGTATCGACGTTGCACGTGGTCGACAGGCGCGTCGAAAAGCCAAAGGCGTATCCGGGCGAGCTTTCGCCCGCGGTGTCGGTCAGACGCGTCGTCACCCGAACGCCCAGGTCGACGCCGCTGGGCAGCGGCACCGTGGGAGTGACGACCGCCGTGAGCTCGTCGGCCAGCCAGGCGACGTCCACCGGGTGATCCGTCGACGTTTCGATGGCCGACGCGAGCGTCGCCGGGTCGACGGCTCGGTCGAAGCGAAGGCGCACAACGGCGCCGAGGTCCACGTCTACCGCGCCATCGGCCGGCTGGGTCTCCACGACTGCCGGCCCGTCGCCGGGCGGCGGAAGATCGGGATCGTCGGGGTCCCCGGTGTCGCCGTCACCGGGAGTGCCGGTGTCGGTGCCGGGGTCATCGGGTCCCGGATCGGTGTCGTCACCGCCTGTTGAACAAGCCACCACACCCAACAACATCACAGCCAACGAGAGCGACCAGCGAGACATATTCAAGGACCCTACCGACTCGACTCAGGGTTTCAAATCAGCGGGTTGAGACGGATTCGGCGCACCTGCGTTGTCTTTGGCAACGCGCGCGCCAGGCGGGAACATTTCGGCCCGCTTGCCAAAGCCGCTGCGTTGCGAAACGCAACGAAACGAACCGAAACGCATTTCTGACAGCTGCTAACTCGTTTCCATTTCGTAACCAAACGCGCCGTGCCGCCGGCAAAACAACAGCGTCCCCGCCGCGCTCGAGACGCGACGGGGACGCCGGGTTGGAGGGGAACGCTCCGCCCCTCGGGCAACATGCCCTACAAGAACACGTGGAACTGCATGATGAACTCGGCCGCCCGCTTGACCTGGTTCATCTGATCGCCCTCCTGCGCAAACACCGGCCGACTGCGAAAGTGCGTCGTGACCTTCGACCGATGGCCTTGCAGCAGCCAGTTCGCACCGGCCTCCCCGACCACGTTGACGTCGTCGAGCGCCTCGAACCAGGACGCCTGCAGGGTGCCGTAGGGCTGGATCTCGAGACGCCGATTCGCCGGAATCAGCAGGCCAGCCTGCAGGTACAGAGTGTCCCCGGTGCCAATGCTCGGATACGCGTTGCCCGGCCCGTTCATCGTGTCGCCGCCGGCGCCAATGTTCATGATGCCGATGCTGCGCAGGTGATCGGGCCCGAAGTCGTAGCGAAACAGCCCCGCGTATCCGGTGAACGCGAACCCATCACCGAGCGGCTGGTCGGCAAAGACGTCCACCGCCACCGCCAGAATATCGTGCTCGTCCACGGTTGAGCCGTCCATCGACAGCGTTCCCATGGCGTTCGGGTTGTAGTGAAAGCCGGCCCCGACGTTGAGCACGCGCTTTTTGCCCAGGTACGAACCAACCGTGTAGGGCAGCAGGTTGCTTTCCTTATCCTGAAAGAACCACTGGGTGTAGCCGGCCAGGGCCAGGCTGTTCGCGTTGGCGTCGTAGTCGGCCGGCCCCCCCGCCACGAGCTCGCGCGACGTCGAGAACGGTCGATTGACCGCAAACCGGTAGTCGAGCCGGTTTATCTGCCCCTTGGCGAACAGGCCGAGCTGCCGCGCAAACTGGTCGGTGCGTTCGATGGTCGCCCAGTTGAAGATCGGCGCATCCAGGGCCAGAAAGTTGAGCGTGCTCGCGTTCGACAGCCGCGAAATGCCCTTCCAGTAGTGCAGACCGGCGCCCACGGTCAGGTAACCGGGAGCGACGTCGTAGCTCCCCCAGACGTCGTGTACGAACACCTGCGGCTTGCGCTGGTTGTTGAACGTCTGATTGTTGAACCCGAAGTGAAACACCAGCTGCGTGCGGTCGAACTGAGCCAGCGCCAGAAACCGGGACCGGCGAATGCCGACGTCGAAGCTGTCGTCGGTGGGGTTGCCGTTGACGGTCGTGCCCGGATTGAGCTCCATGGCTCGAACCCACAGCTGGTGCCACGTCAGCAGCCGCAGATACGAGCTGCCGTCCGCGTTAAGGGCGACCTTGACCGGCTGAACGGTGAGCAGCGGCGCGTCTTGCTCTTGCTCTTGCTCGGCCGCGTCACTGACCGCTTGTTGGGGGCCGTCGGCGGGCTGCTCGGCGAAGGCGACGGCGGGCGCACCCAGGGCAATCGCTGCCAGCAGCAGCGCTACATACGTGTGTCGCATGGCGGTCTCCTTCCTAGTGCTCGACCGGTTTCGGCGCGCCGGCGGGAATTCGGATTTCTTCGACCAGCTCCTGTACATCAGCCGGCGGCGGCGGCGTAAACATCGCCACGACGCGAGCGACGGCCAGGTTCAGGAACATGCCCAGCGTGCCAATCCCCTCGGGCGAGATGCCGAACCAGTACTGATCGGGCGTGCCCCCCAGGAACTTGAAGTAAATGATGTACGCGGACGTGAAGACCAGCCCTGTGAGCATGCCGGCCACGACGCCTTCCCGATTCGCCCGGCGCGTAAAGATGCCGAGGAAAATCGCCGGAAAGAAGGTCGAAGCTGCCAGACCAAAGGCAAACGCCACCACCTGAGCGACAAAGCCCGGCGGGTTGATACCGAAGTAGCCGGCCAGAACGACAGCACCGGCCGCGGCGACCCGCGCATAGCGCAGCTCTTGCTTCTCGGTGATGTTGGGCATGAACGTCCGCTTGAGCAGGTCGTGGCTTACCGAGGTCGACACCACGAGCAGCAGTCCGGCGGCCGTGGACAGCGCCGCCGCGAGCGCGCCGGCGGCAACCAGAGCGATGATCCAGGCCGGCAGCTGCGCAATCTCGGGGTTGGCGAGCACCATGATGTCGCGATCGACGTACAGCTCGTTGGCGTTGGCGCTCAGGTCGTTGTCGAGGAGCCGCTGGCCGTTGGCGCCAGCGCCGTTGATGAACTGGGGCTTGCCCTCGAAGGCGGCACCCGCCCGGTACTGGACCTTGCCGTCCGCGTTCTTGTCGACCCAGGCGATGAGACCGGTGGCCTCCCAGGTCTTGAACCAGTCGGGAATCGCCTTGCCGTGGGCGTCGGCACCGGCCGCGCCTTCGGGGGCGACGGTCGCGGTGACGTAGGTGGCCTCGTTGACCGATTCGATCAGGTTGGTGCGGGCAAACGCGGCCACGGCGGGGGCGGTCGTGTAGAGGATGGCGATGAACAGCAGTGCCCAGCCCGCGCTCGAGCGCGCGTCCCGTACGCGAGGCACGGTGAAGAAGCGCACGATTACGTGCGGCAGTCCCGCGGTTCCGAACATGAGCGCCGCCACGATGAACATGACGTCGAGCGTCGACTTGCTGCCGTCCGTGTAGGCCGTAAACCCTAACTCGGCGTGCAGCCCGTTCAGCTTTTCGAGCAGCGTGATGGACTGGCCGTTGGCGATCTGTTCACCGACGCTTCCCGCCAGTTCGCTGCCAAAGCCAATCTGCGGAACGACCGAGTCGGTCATCATGATCGAGATGAAAATCGCCGGAACCATGAAGGCGAAGATCAAGATCACGTACTGGGCGACCTGCGTATAGGTGATGCCCTTCATGCCGCCGAGCACGGCGTAGAAGAACACCAGCGCCATTCCAATCAGCACGCCGGTGTTGATGTCCACTTCGAGAAAGCGCGAGAACACGACTCCGACACCGCGCATTTGCCCGGCGACGTAGGTAAAGCTCACGAACACCGCGCAAACCACGGCAACGACGCGAGCCGTCTTCGAGTAGTAGCGGTCGCCGACGAAGTCGGGAACCGTGAACTTGCCAAATTTGCGCAGGTACGGCGCCAGCAGCAGGGCAAGGAGCACGTAGCCGCCGGTCCATCCCATCAGGTAGACACTGCCGTCGTAGCCGGCAAACGAAATGATGCCGGCCATCGAGATGAACGACGCCGCGCTCATCCAGTCCGCAGCGGTCGCCATGCCATTGGCCAGGGGCGAAACGCCGCCACCGGCCACGTAGAACTCCTTGGTCGACCCGGCGCGCGACCACAGCGCGATGCCGACGTACACGACGAAGGTGATGCCGACGAGGATGTATGTCCAGGTTTGCACGTCCATGGTTCAGTCCTCCTCGACGCCGAACTCGCGATCGAGCCGGTTCATCAAAAACACGTACGTCCAGATCAAAACCACGAAGACGCCGATCGAGCCTTGCTGCGCAAACCAGAAGCCGAGCGGAAAGCCCCCGAGCGACCACTGGTTGAGAAAGTCCGCGAACAGCACTCCCGCGCCGTAGCTCACCGCAAACCAGATCGCGAGCAGCGGAAAGAGAATGCGCAGGTTGGCCTTCCAGTACAGGATTCGCTCGAAGCGAAAACGCGCGTACTGAATGTTGGCGTCCACTTTCTTTTCACCCGGCGACATTTCGCCGAGGGTACCTATGTTTTTGCGATTCATGCCCGCACCCCCGAGATCTCGATGATGGAATCGACAACCGAGGGATCGGCCAGCGTGCTGAGATCCCCCAGCTGGTCCTGCTCCCCGGCGGCGACCTTGCGCAGCACCCGGCGCATGATCTTGCCCGAACGCGTCTTCGGCAGGCCCGGCACGATGCGAACGCTGTCGGGCGCCGCGATGGGACCGATGACGTGCCTGACCTGCTCCTTCAGCGCGCCCGACAGTTCCTCGATGTTGGACTCACCGAGCCCGACCAGGGTCACGTAGGCGCAGATGCCCTGGCCCTTGATCTCATGGGGCTGCGGTACGACGGCGGCCTCGGCCACTGCCTCGTGGGCGACCAGTGCGCTTTCGACCTCGGCCGTGCCGATGCGGTGGCCCGAGACGTTGATGACGTCGTCGACGCGTCCGGTGATCCAGTAGTAGCCGTCGTCGTCGCGCCGACAGCCGTCACCCGTGAAGTAGTACCCGTCGAAGGGCTTGAAGTAGGTCTTCAAAAACCGCGCGTGGTCTTTGTAGATGGTGCGGGCCTGGCCGGGCCAGGACCCCTTGATGCACAGTTTTCCCTCGACCCCGTTGCCCTCGATCTCGTTGCCCTGGTCGTCGACCAGGACGGGCTGTACGCCGGGCATGGGCAACGTCGCCGAGCCGGGCTTCATGGGCGTGGCGCCGGGCAGCGGGCTGATCAGGATGCCCCCCGTCTCGGTCTGCCACCAGGTATCGACGATGGGACGCCGCCCCTCGCCGACCACGTCGTGATACCAGTTCCAGATCTCGGGATTGATCGGTTCCCCCACGGTGCCCAGCAGCCGGATGGAGGAGCGGCTGTAGGATTTGACGATCTCGTCACCGCCGCGGCGAATCGCGCGCAGGGCGGTCGGCGACGTGTAGAAAGTGGTGGCCTGAATGTCGTCGGCCACCTGCCAGTACCGCCCGAGGTCCGGATAGGTCGGTACGGACTCGAACAGCACCGTCGTCACGCCGTTGGCCAGCGGTCCGTACACGATGTAGCTGTGCCCGGTAATCCAACCGATGTCGGCGGCGCAAAAGTGCACGTCCCCTTCGCGGGCATCGAACACGTAGCGGTGGGTGAAGCTCGCGTAGAGCAAGTAGCCGCCGGTCGTGTGCACCAGGCCCTTGGGCTTTCCGGTCGAGCCGGACGTGTAGAGGATGAACAGCGGGTCCTCGCTGGCCATCCACTCGGCCGGGCACGCCGAGCGGTGCCGGGCAACCCCTTCGTGAATCCACTCGTCCCGACCGTGGGTCCAGGGCACGGCGTTGCCCGTGCGCCGGGCGACCAGAACGTGTTCGACCAGATCGAGGCCCTCAATGGCCTGATCGGCAATGCGCTTGAGGCCGATGGTCTTGGGACCGCGCAGGCCTTCGTCGGCCGTGACCAGCACCCGGGCGCCCGCGTCCATGATGCGGTCGCGCAGGGCCTCGGCGGAAAAGCCGGCGAACACCACCGAGTGAACCGCGCCGATGCGAGCGCAGGCGAGCATCGCCACGGCCAGCTCGGGAATCATCGGAAGGTACAGGCAGACCCGGTCGCCCCGCTTGACTCCCTTTTCCTTGAGCAAGTTGGCAAACCGGCCAACCCGATGCTTGAGGTCGAGGAACGAGATGTGCTCGTACTCGCCGGGCTCGTTTTTCGCCCAGATCATCGCCGTGCGGTTGGGGGTGCGGGCCGCGTGGCGATCGACGCAGTTGACCGCCACATTGAGGCGGCCACCGGCGAACCAGGTGAACTCGCCGCTGTCTGGCGCCTCGTGGATCGTGTCGGGCTCTCGAAACCAGTTGAGGAACGTCGCCTGGTCGCCCCAAAAGCCCGAGGGGTCGCGCAGACTGCGCTCGTAGAGGTCTCGGTACTCGTCGAGGCTGCGCACGCGAGCCCGACCGCTGAAATCGTCTTTGACGGGAATGGTGATGTCGGTAGCCACTGCTTCCTCCTGCCTTCGTTGGAGACAGTGGCTCTATGAGCAATGGCCGTGCCGAGGTAGCGAGGTGTGGTTACCCGTCGGAAACAAAGGCATCCGCGCGATGACGCTCAGCGTCGTGTTACTCGCCCACGTTCCCCCGGGTAACGCGGTGTTCCCGTCGGTAACCTCGCGCTCGTTACTTGCGCGCGCGCGGAATGCCGAGCTTGTTGCGCCGTTCCCAGAGCGACTTGCGGCTGATCCCCAGCGCGGCCGCGAGATCGGTCTCGCTCATCGATGCCTCGTGCTCGCGAACGAACTCGACGAAATACTCTTCGAGAGACAGGTGCGCGGGCTCGGCGGGCCCGGTCCCGCTCACGCCGTCCCCGACGCCTGCCCCCGACTCTGTCGCGTCGGGTGGGCTCTTTGCGCGGGGCGCCCCGGCCGGTCGCTCGCCGAGCCCCAGTAGCTCCGTGTCGATGGGGCCGTCGTCGTGCAGGATAACGGCTCGCTCGATCGCGTTGGCGAGCTCGCGCACGTTGCCGGGCCACCGGTAGCGGCCGAGGGCCTCGCGCGTGACCTCGTCGAAGTGGAGGGGACCGACGCCCAGGCGCCGACTCGCTCGCTCGAGCAACGCGTCGGCCAGCTCGAACACATCGTCACCGCGATCGCGCAGCGGACAAAGAGCGATTTCGACGACCTTTAGGCGAAAGTAGAGATCCTCTCGAAACGTCCCGGCGGCCACCATGGCCGGCAGATCCCGGTGGGTCGCCGCAATCACGCGAACGTCCACGCGTCGGGTCTGCTGCGCCCCCACCGAGCGCACCTCGCGCTCTTGCAAAACGCGCAAAAGCCGCGCCTGGGCCGACAGCGGCAGCTCGCCGATCTCGTCGAGAAACAGCGTTCCCTCGTGGGCGCCGCTCACCAGACCGGCCGAGCGACGCACCGCGCCAGTAAAGGCACCGCGCTCGTGACCGAAAAGCTCCGACTCAATCAAACCGTCGGGGATCGACGCGCAGTTGACCGGCACGAACGCCCCGGTCGCCCGATCGCTCTTGGCGTGAATCGCGCGCGCAACCAGCTCTTTGCCCGTGCCCGATTCGCCGAGCACCAGCACCGTCGCGTCGGTGCGCGCCACCTTGGAAATGCGGTGGAACACCTTCGCCATGGCCGGGCTCGAGCCAACCATGCCGTCGACCTGCCAATCGAGCGCCACTTGATCGCGCAGCGCCTGGTGATCGCGCGCCAGGCGCCGCTCGGTCAGGATCCGCTTGACCGTCAGCGCGAGCTCGTCGGGATCGAAGGGCTTGGACAGGTAGTCGACCGCGCCGCGTTTCATGGAGTCGACGGCGGAGGCAACCGAGCCGTGCGCCGTCATGACCACGACGGGAACGTCCTGAGCGTCCTCGATGAGCACGTCGCCATTGGGTCCGGGCAGGCGTAGATCCGTCAGGATGAGGTCGAACCCGCTCCCCAGCACGTCGCGCGCGCCCAGCACGTCGTCTACCTCGGCAACTTCGTGCCCCTCGCGGGCGAGCACGCGCTTGATCTCCCCGCGGATGACCCGCTCGTCTTCGACCACCAGTATGCGACTCATACCCTCGCCTCCGCGGCCCGCGGCAAGCGCAGGCGAAACGTCGTCCCGGCGCCGACTTCGCTGTTGAAGTCGAGCACGCCGCCGTGTTCATCGACGATGTCGAACGACACGGCCAGGCCCAACCCTGTGCCCTTGCCCGGATCTTTTGTTGTGAAGAACGGCTCGAACACGTGGCGCCGATGGTCGTCGGCAATGCCGGGCCCCTCGTCGCTCACGTCCACCTCGACCCAGTCGGTGTTCGCTCCGATGCGGACCGTCACGCGGCCGCGCTCGGGAGATACGTCCCGCGCGTTGGTGAGCAGGTTCACCAGCACCTGCGTGAGCGGCTGCCGGGCTCCGACTAGAGCCGCCTCGCCGGCCTCGCCCTCGACCGCAAAGTCGACGTCGCGCTCGCGTTCCCCGAGGCGCACCAGGCGCAGCGCGTCGTCGACCAGGTCCCGCGGCGCCAGGCGCGCGCGCCGCATGCTGCCTTCGCGGCGCGAAAACCCCAGCATGCTCTTGAGAATCACGTCGATGCGCTCGGCCTCGGCCACCACCAGCTCCAGTCGTTCGCCCGCGTCGTCGGCATCGGGCTCGCGCTGCAGGTTGCGAGCGACCATCATCAACCCGGTGAGCGGGTTGCCGATCTCGTGCGCCACGCCGGCCGCCAGTCCACCGACCGCGTGCAGGCGATCCTTGTGCGCGAGCTGCTCGCGCATGGCGCGTCGCTCCGTCAAGTCCTCGATCACGACCACCGCGCCGGCGTCGAAGCGGGCCACCTGGCAGCGCAGGATGCGCTCGCGACCGGCGACGTCGACCGTCCGCTCGACCGGCACGTCGCCGGGGATCGATAGCAGTTCGGCAAAGGTCGTCGACCACGGAGGCGGTAGCTCGCTCAAGGTGTGGCCGTTGGCATCCTCGTGCTCGACCCCCGACAGGGACTCGAGGCTGCGATTCCACACCAGCACCTCGTTCATCAGGTCCACCGCGCAGAGCCCGACGGGCAAACCGGCGAGCACGTCCGACAAATAGCGCCGGACCGCCTCGAGGGACTGCTCTACCGGGTCCGAGCCCGGGCGACGGCGTCGCGCGCGCTCCTCGACGAATCGGAGCTGCCGGGCGACCGAGCCCGCGGCCTCATCGTCATCTTCGTCGCGCGGCGCGACCAGCTCGCGCGCCGTGAGCGGGCCAACGATCTCAGCCAGGTTGTGCTCGACCGTGTCGCGCAATCGCCGCAACGCAAGCGGTCGCCTCTCGCTGCCGGGCAGGTCGAGTTCGTCGAGGGCGCGTCGCACCTCGCTGTCGGCTTCGCGCGTACCGAGGGTGGCCGCCAGACGATCGCGCAGCGCCGTCACCGACGCCGGCGGCGCACCGCTGCCGAGTCCCCCCATGCAGCTCGCCGCCGCCGCATCCTCGGCCGGGGTCGGCGCGCGCGACAGCGACACCGCGGCGAACAGAAGCGAATTAACGCCCAGCGACAGCCACACGGCCGCGCTTCGCGGATCGCCGGCGAACCCGAACTGATCGGGCAGGCCGGTCGCCTGGCCGCTGATCGCCGGCATCAGGTTGAGCACCACCCAGGTCGCAAAGCCGCCGCTGAGCCCCCAGAGCAGCCCGCGCGCGGTAGCTCGTCGCCAAAACAGCACGCCCAGTACCCCGGGCGCGAACTGCAGCACCGCAACGAACGACAGAAGGCCCAGGTCGACCAGGCTGCCGCCGCGCGGCAGCAGCGCGTGAAAGCCAAAGCCGAGCAACACGAGACCGACAATGACGGCCCGGCGCAGCTGGACCGAGCGTCGGCGCGAGATGCCGCGCGGTCCCCGAAGCGGGGTGATCAGGTGGGTCGACACCATTCCCGACAGCGCGATGGTCGACACCAGCACCATGGCGCTCGACGCCGACACGCCGCCGACAAAGGCGATGGTTCGCAGCGTCGGCGACGATACCGCCGCGAGGACGTAGCGGTCTGGCGCCACGCCCTGCGCGGTTGCATCGCCCACGATGTAGAGGATCGGAAGCGGTGCGTGCAGCAGCAGCAGCAGCAGCGGCAGCATCCACATCGCGTGGCGCAGCGACGCGCCGCGGGGGCCGGCGACGAAGGCGACGTGAAACTGGCGCGGCAGCAGAAACGCCGCGACGAAGGACACCGTCAACAGCGCCGCCCACGGCCCGTTGTCGACGCCGTCCCACAGGCGCTCGAGCACCGCCGGGTTGTCGGTGAGGTGCGCGGCGAACCGATCGACGCCAAACCCGGCAAGAGCGCCAATTCCCACGGCCACGATGGCGACCAGCTTTACCAGCGACTCGACCGCAAGCGTCCCGAGCAGGCCGGGCCGTTCGCTCGCGCCTTCGGCGTAGCGCACGCCGACGACGCCGGCAAACAGCCCCAGCAGGACAACGTAGGCGAACCCGACCTCGCTTTGCCCTCCCGTGAGAAACGCAGCGCTGTCCGAGACGGCGCGCAATTGCAGGCTCAGGTACGGCAGCAAGCCGGCGAGCAACAGCAGCGTGACGATGGGGCCGGCCGCCTGACTCTGGTAGCGAAACGCCAGCAAGTCGGCGACGCTTTGCAGGCGCCGCCGCTCGACCAGATCGGCGAGGGGCTGCCACAAAAACGGGATGGCCAGACACGCGAACGTCGGTCCCAGGCCGATGGCAAAAAACGCAAAGCCGTACCGATCGGCGAACCCGACCGACCCGTAGAAGGTCCAGCTCGTGGCGTACACCCCGAGAGCGAGGGCGTGGGTGAACGGATGCAGCGCCAGGCGAGCCAGCGCGCGTCGGCGATCGATGAGCGCGGGCAGCGCGGCCATGGCGCCGAGATACACGGCGGTGACGGCAATGAGCCCGGCTGAACTCACTCGCGCCCTCGCACGGCCAGGCTGGCGGCGCCCACCACGAGCGCGCCCCACACCGCCAGCGGTCCCCACCAGGGCCCGTGGGTCCAGAGCGCGCGTACCGGCGACACCAGGAGAACGAGCGCCACCGCCGAAAGCACAAACGCTTTTTCCGCAGGTGGCGCCGCCATAAGGTGAACCATACTCGAACCCCGTAAGTGCCCGCTACGGCTGGATATTTCGCGCAATAAGAGGTCGGCCGAAAGTCGGACTCCGGGTTCATGACGCAACAATTGCGCGGTTGGACGCTCCCCGGGCCGCCCTAGACCGCCGACGCCGGGCAGCGCGGACAGCGAAAAGCCGCGCGGCGCCCCAGGAAACGCCGCGCGGCTCACAAGCGCACCGTCGGTGCGGAAAGGTCTTGTCTCGAAGGTTCGTCGGGCCGCTAGCGATCGCGCATCGCCGCGGCCGTCGGCGAACCTAGAACGGCGTGGGCAGGCTCATCTCGAGACCGCCACCGCAGCCGCCGGTGCCACAGTCGGTGTCGGCCGTGGCCGACGTGGTGCCGCCACCGCCACCGCCGGTGATTCGCTTCAGGTCCTCGGTCGAGATTTGCGTAGCGAGACCTCTCGCGAGGATACGGGGCTGTTGTTTGGTCGGTTTCTTCATTCGTTTTCTCCTGTTTCTCTACCTGTCTACTGTCGATTGCGCACGTTGCGCAGAATGCGCGGCGACGTCACTGACCTCGCGGCCGTTGACTGCCGACACACAACTTGTTTGCTCCACGAGCACCAGCTCCTCGGCCTCCGCCAGCACGTCAGCCGCGTGGATCCGGGGCGAGGTGTCGAGCGAAAACTCGGGCGCCCCCTGGATCAACATCTCGGTAAAGGCGTGCAGCACGGGTAGCTCGGTTGCCCCCTGCTCCACCCAAAGCCACTGGCCGGCCTCGTTGACCTCCAGAAGATGTACTCCCCGGCAGCGGTCACGATGAAATCGAAGCAGCCAAACACGATGCCCAGCGCGTCCATCAGCCGGTGGCAAGAGCGAGCGACCGCGGCCGGCAGCTCCGCCGCGCGCACGGGCACGTCGATGCCACCGGTCCGCCAGTCGACCGAGTGACGCTCGTCGAGCTGAGAGTCGAGGCGCGCCGCAAAGCATCGCCTGCCAACCGCCGTGACGCGCACTTCGTACGCTTTGGCAACTCGCGGCTGAAAGATGCCGGGCGTCAGAGCGAGCGTTTCGTCATCTGGCAGGTCGCTCTCGGTAACGACGTTCGCCCACGAGATGGCCCGACGCCCGTCGCCGTTCCACTGCCACGGAGCAAAGGTCTTGTAGATGACCTCACCGTGGCTGCGCAAGAAGGAGCGAACCGCAGCCGGGTCGTTGGTGATCAGCGTTTCCGGGATCTGGAAACCGCACTGGCGCGCCAGGCCCAGCTGACGAGCCTTCGCGTTGGCGCCCGCGTAGCTGTCCACCGAGTTCACCCAGAAGGCGTTCGGCGCCATGCTGTGCCAGAGGCTGCGCAAAAAGCCCCAGCACTCTCCCATGGCCACCTGCCTGTCGCCCGGGTGCATCTGTGGCGGAAGGACAGGCTCGGAGACTCGCCGAAGCCAGACGCTGTCGAATTGCGACACCCGATGCTGCGCGGTTGCCACCTCGACGCGAGTAGCGGACGCATTGATCGAAATCGACGCTCGTTGACGCGTGGGAAAGTCAGTCGTAATCAGCCGGGTGTTTCGAACGCCCTTGGCCCGCAACGCGATCTCGACGGCGATAGCGTGAAGGTCCGCCGGGCCCGTGATCGTCGCGACATGTAGAGTGGAGGATTCGCGCTGCACGCGTGCTGCTGGTGCACGTCGCGCGCCAGCGTTGCGCGCCAGCGCGCCGGGCCGGCGCGGCCCAGTGCGAACGAGCGATAGAGCCGACTGGCGCGCAACCACGATGCGCGTGCGAGCGTTCGCCGGCTACCGAAGACGCCCCCGTGTGAACCGGTGTCGCCGCCTCTTGCTGCTCGGGCGAGCAGCATCGCTCGACCTGGCATCGACTCCAGCCGCTCTCTTCCCGGCGTGCCCGGGGGTCCGCTATCGCTGCGGCTCGCTACTCGGGGTCGCAGGCCGGCGCGTAGACGTTCACCATGGCCGCAGGCCGTTCGATGCCGAGCTCGAGGAGCCGGCGATCGGCGGCGAGCAAAGCGCCGGTGTCGCCAGTGACCGCGGCCACGCGATGCTGTAGAGCCAGAGCCGGAATTACCACACCGAGGCCGAAGAAGAGCTTCTGCGCCGCCTCGGCATGCCGGGTACCTTCCTCAATCTGACCGCGCGCGAACGCCAATCCGCATTGCAGTGACCGGCCCATGGCGTGCGCAAACTCGGCGTTCTGCTTGGCGGCCAGAGCGCGCGCCAGCCGTGCCACCTCTTTGAGCAGGTCGTCTCGAGTTGTTCCGCTGGCGGACGCGGCTGCGCCCAGGGCGGCGCGGCCGCGCAGGTTCCAGTACAGAACCCGAAGCGGGTACGGACGCAGCAGCATCGACTGGCGCAGGTCCGGCATCGCCGCCACGGCGGCATCGAGCGCCTCGGCACCGCGCCCCATGTACAGCCGCGCATTGGTCGACGACCACAGCTCGTACCAGTGCTCGACGGAGAAGCCGAGGGGGTACCACTCTTCGAGAGCACTTCGCGCTTCGCGAATTGCGCGCTCTGGATCGTCGTTGGCCAGCGCCAGCATCGCGGACGGCGCGGTCCGAAGCGAAACGCTCGTCACCCGGTGGCCGCGCACCATGCTGTCGTGCAGCCAGCGGGGCAGTCGCTTGCCGAGTTCGACAAAGTCGCCCTGCATCGACAAAGCGCTGGCCGCGAACACCGTCATGACCGACGCTTCGATGGTCGAGCCGGGGCAGCTCTCGCGAAACTGCCGCGCTGCCGCGTCGCACCAGGTAAAGGACTCGCCATACCGGCCGCAGCAGCTGGTAAACACCCCGCGAGCCGCGTCGCTGAGCGCGTTGATGTGAAGCTTTTCGACCGGCTCGAGCCGAATCTCGCCGGCGCGGGCGATGAGATCCTCGATCAGGTGCCCGGCTTTGGGCCCGTCGAGTGACCGATAGACGGCTTCGTTGGTGAACGCGCGCGCGACCCGATAGGGCTCGCCAGCGCGCAGGGCAGCGTAGACGCCGCGCGCGTGAAAGTCGTTGCCTCGAATCGGATCGCTCGGCCCGAGGGCGAAGCCCGTGTACCAGTACAGGTCGATGCGGGCCAGGTCTTCTCGCGAGATCTGGCTGCGGTCGCGCGGTCGATGGCGCAGGCCGCGCGCCCACAGTCGCGAGCGCTGCCACAACAAGCTCGCGAGCGCGCGCTTGCGGGTGCGGGGAAACGAAATGCCGCGGGCCTGCAGCACCTGGTCGAGAATTTCGATGCCCTGGTCATGGTGGCCGGTAACCAGGTACTGCTGGGCCGCGCGCCACTGCAGGTCGAGGCTCGTGCCCGAATCAGCTCCTTCGGCCGCGGCCACGTAGGCGGCCGCCGCGTCGGCACCGCGCCCCGCGTTGGCCAGCGAATCGGCGAGTTTGACCATCAGCGCCCGGTCGGTACCGCGGCTGTCTGGATCGAGTTTGCGGGCCCGCTGATACAGGCGGGCCGCGCGGTCGAACGCCAGCGCCGAGACCGCGGCATCCCCCGCCAGCTCGGCAAAGCGCGCCGCCTTGTCGGGCGCGCCCGCTCCCACCCAGTGAGCCGACAGAGCCTCGTTGTCGGGACTGGCCGACTGCTCCAGAGCGCGCGCAATGGCGCGGTGGCAATCGCGCTGGCGCTCGGCCGACACGTGGGCGAGTACGGCGCCGCGGATCTGCGAGTGGTAGATGTCGAGCCCCTCGCGCGACAGCGTGCGCGCGGTGCGCAAAAGCCTCATCACGCGCAACTCGGCGACCCGGCGCTGCAGCTCGGCCTGGGTCGTATCGGCCGCGACCGCCAACAGAGCGTAGCTCAGCGGCCGCGCCGCCACCGACGTGAGCTCGACAATGAGCCGCGACGGTTCGTCGAGCTCCTGAATGCGCGCCCACAGCGCTTCGCCGAGGCTCAGGTGCTCGACTCGCGGGTTGTCGCGCAGGACCACCTGCCGACACAGCTCGTCGATAAACAACGGATGGCCGCGCGACTCGCGAGCAATGGCTTCGGCCAGCTCGCGACGTTGTTCCGGCCGCGCCCGCTCGAGCCCGGCCATCGCCAGATCCATCGCCTCCTCGTCGGGCAGTCTGTCGAGCTCGATGGTTTCGACGGCCACGGGAAGCTCGGGCGGCTCGGTCCGGTTCTCGGCGCTGCGCCAGGTGAGGACCAACAACAGCGGCGGCGCCACGTCTGGCTGCAGAATCTGCCGCAGCAGCCGCAGGCTGTCGTCGTCGACCCACTGAAAGTCGTCGATCGAGACGATGAGCGGCGCCTGGTTCGAAACGTTGCGCAGAAGCTCCCCCAGCGCGGCAAACATCGCGTGCCGCTGCTCGAGAGCTTCGGGAATGTGCGCCGAGGGCAGATCCGCGACGGCGTCGACGCCCTTGAGCACCGGAAACGCATCGGCCAGCAGCGCCGCTCTGTCGGGCAGCATCGCCTTCACGGCCGGTTTGGGTTGCCCCTTGAGGTACACGGCGAGCGCGTCGACGACCGCGTCCACCGCTTTGAACGGCACGGTCTCCCGCTCGTAGCAGGTGCCCGACAGAACCAGGGCGCGCCCCTCGATATCGGACAAAAATCGGTGCACGAGCGAGCTTTTGCCGAGGCCCGACTCGCCGCGCACGAGAGCGGCGCGCGCGATCTCCCGGGTCCCGTCCATGGACAGTTCGAACAGCCGGTGCAGCCGCGCCAATTCTTCCTCGCGGCCGACGAATCGCCGCGGCTGGTGGCTGGACGCGGCGGCGAGCACCGGTGCGCCGGGCGAGCTCAGGGTTTGCAGAGTTTGCGCCGCCCCCCATCGCTCGGCCGACGACGCGCGCCCCAGCCCCTCGCACAACTTGGCCAGGTCCGCCGGCGGCGGCGACGCCAGGTGCGGCAGCCGCACGTCTTCCTCTTGCTTGCGGATGAGAATCTCGAACGCAGTGCCGGCAAAGGGCACCCGCCCCACCATGGCCTCGTACATCATCACGCCGACGCTGTACCAGTCGGCGGCCGCCGTTGTCGGCATGCTGCGCGCCTGCTCCGGCGCCAGATAGTCGGTCGTGCCGACGATGTCGGTGCCGGACCAGTCGGCGCGCCCGTCATCGGCGACCAGGCCGAAGTCGAGCAGCACCACGCGCCCGCTGGGCTGCACCAACACGTTCGACGGCTTGATATCCCGGTGCACCTTGCCGTTCCGGTGCAGGTACGCCAACGCGGACGCGAGCTGAGCGAACGTTCCTCGGAGGCGCTCCTGGTCGTAGCCGCCGTCGCCGGTGCCGTCGCCGCGAACGTAGTCGAGCAACGGCACGCCGCGCACCAGCTCCATCACGATGTACCAGCGCTGGGCGTCCTCGAACAGGTCGTAGTAGCGAACCAGATTGGGATGCGACAGGTTCTGCAACGCGCGAAACTCGCGCTTGAGTCGCAGGATGGACCCCGGCTCGCTCGTCTTGAGCGTTTTCAGTGCGACCCGCGTGTCGCGCCGGCGGTCGTGGACCTCGTACACGAGACCGATGCCGCCTTCGCCCAGCGGGCGAAGCAGCTCGAAGTGCTCGTTGAGTCGCGAGGAATGAGCCGTCACGGAAGACCCAGCGCTGTGGGCCGCCCATGATACGCGATTCGCGCCTCGCTGGGCGCGCGTCGCGACGCCTACATTGGCCCCGCGAACGCGGCCGCGTGCAACCGGAGCGTCACAGCGGTGGGGCGAACACGAACACACCACCGCTCACGCCGCGCGGCGTGCCGTCGGACGGCAAATTGACCACTCCGACCTCGGGGCCGTCGGCGATCCAAAGCGCGGTCGATCCGCCGCCGTCGAAGTTGACCGCCTCGACCGCTCCTTGTTCGCGAGCGAACGCCGTGAGCTCGCCCAACGACATGCCCCCGGCTAGCTGATAGCGGCCGTCGACCGTACCGAAGAACACCGAGCCGCTCGCGTCGATTCCCGCCCACGAGCGGGGATTCGGGTTGGCGAACGCGCCGCCGAGCCCCTCGGCGGTCCACTGCGCCTCACCGGTGGCCGCGCCGTTGCGAACCAGCAAAGGGCCGCCGCCGCTCGCTTCTGTCGCGGCTGGCCAGTCGGCCCCCGCCTCGATGAGCTCGATAAGGGGCACCTGCCCGGCCATGCCAAACGTGCCGCGGGTGCGCGCGTTGCGGGCCAAGGTCGCTCCGCCGCTGCGAATCATGGACAGGGGTTCGCAACCGGCGCCGAAGTAGCCCCCGTTGACCCCGGCAACCGCGCCCACGCGTTCGCCGATCGCGTGGATGGTTTCGCACCCGTTGGCGGCGATCGCCCGAATCTCCAAACCTGGTACCGCAGGATCGACTTCGAGCACATTGACGTACTGGGGGCGACCGCCAACGGTGAAACGCCGCCAGCGGTGCACCACTCCGCGCGCGACCGGGCGCTCGTGCCACTGCTCGTCGGTCACGTCAACGAACAGCGAATAGGCACCGGCCTGGGCCGGGCCGGCGAAGGTATCGACCACGATGTAGTGGGTGCCCGGGGGCAACGTCGCCTGGGCGGCTCGGTGGCCGCGGGCTTCGCAGCCGGTCGCAATTCGGCCCTCGATTTCGAGGTCGCTGAGAATGTGCACATCGACGTCCACGGGCGCCGCTTCGTGCAGGTACGCGGTCACGGTAGCCGACGCCGTCAGGGTGAACTCGTAAATCCGTTCGGGGCCGCTTTCGTTGGTAGTCTCGATGCAGCTGTAGGCATCGATGACGCTGGTCGGGGCGCCGACGGTCGTGGACGTGGTCGAAAACGGCAGCTCGATCGGCACGACCGGCAAATCGCTGGAGGGCGGCTCGGGTGCCGCGTCGAGGTCGTCTCGAATGAGCCGATGGTTGGCGTACACGATGCTCTCCGGCAACGTCGCGCGCTCGATCGGCTCGTCGTACAGGTCTCCGGTGTACGCCTCGAGCTGCTCGATCACCCCGTCGCGAATGTCGAGCACCGCGAGGCCCTGCGGCGACGCCTGCGACTGTCCGATCAACACGCGCGGCCCACCGCCGAGGTTCGGCATCGACAGCTGGCGGACCCCCTGGGCGGCCCCCGGGTAGTAGCCGTGGTGGTGGCCCGCGGCAAACAGCGTCAGATCGTGGCGCTTGAACAGCGCCTCGAGCTCGGGGTCGTCCAGGACTTCCGTCTGCCGTCCCTGCGTCACCGGGTGCAGAGGTATGTGACCGAAAGCGATCTTTACGTCGTAGTCGGACACAGCCTCGAGGGTCTGCTCGAGCCACGCGCGCTGAGCGTCGTCGAGCGGCCCGACGGTCGTGGCGTCCAGGGCGATAAAGAGGGCGCCCGCAACCTCGAAGGCGAAGTAGAACGGATAGTGACTGTCGTCGATGAACGACACCTCGGGCACCCGCCCCGGGGCCGTCCACTGCCGCTCGTAGATTTCCCGCTCGTGCGTGTAGGTGCTGTACCCGGATGCGTCGTGGTTCCCCGGCACCGCGACGATGGGAATTCCGGCGGCGGTGAGCGGGTCGGCCACCGCCGCAAAGAACCCGTCCCACATGGCCTGGTAGTTCAACCCGTCGCGGGCGGGCTTTTGCCCCGCCACCATGTCGCCGGTGACCAGCACGACGTCCGGGCGAATGCCGTCGACGATCGCGGCCACGCCAAGGTGCACCGAGTCCTCGTAGGTCGTCGAGCCGAAAGAGCCGTTGATGTCGCTCACAATGGCGACGCGCACCGACGGTCCGGCGGGACCGTCGCCGTCGCCATCGCCGTCACCGCCGGTCGGGTCGCCGTCGCCGGTCGTGTCGCCGTCACCGCCAGTCGTGTCGCCGTCGCCACCGGTTGTGGCGTCGCCATCGCCCCCCGTGGTCGAGTCGGTTGCCGGCGAGCCCGTGTCGTCCGGCGGCACACTCGCGGGATCGCCGACCTGCCCCTCGCTGCAAGCCACGGCCAACGACATGGAACAAACCACGAAGAACCAACGCATACCCTCACTACATCCGCGCGCCGTGACGACAGGGGCTCACGTCAGCGGCTGTTGACGAACAACAGGAGGCGATTGTTGGCGGCGGCTCACTCGAACCGAGAGCGAGCCCGGCAATCGGTGGGTTCGATTACCGCTGTGTTTCAGTGTCCTGGAACAGGCATTGCCGGGGACTTCGCGAGAGCCGCCCCGAAACGAGGGTCCCTCTCACTAGCCGACGAGACGGCTTTCGAGCCGTTGCCGCTGCTCAACTTCGGAAAACAGCGCTCGCTCTTCCTCGCTCTGGCAGTCGAGAGCCGCAATGGGGCACCCCGGATCGATGGGCTGATAGGTCAAAAACGCGCGCAGCGAGTCGTGGCTCGCGTTGACCATCGGGTCCTCGGTGCGAACCGTGACCAGCGCCGTAAGCGTCGAGTCCGACACGTGCGCGACCCGCGCCGAGATATGGATGAACACGTTGCGCTCGACCGGCCGCAAAAAACTCAGCGCGTGCAGCCCGCAAAACCGCGCCGCCGCGCCGTCAAGGTGCGACCGCACGCTCATCAGGCCGGCGCTTTCGAGCCATCGCATCAACGTGCCGCCGTAGAGCGTTCCGTGAAAGTTCAGGTCCGTCGTGCGAACGGGCTCGATCTTGTGCACGTACGAGTCGTGGGGCAGCCGCGGCTTGTCGTCGCCGTGCAGGTCGTTGTCCGTAAAGGCCCGACGCGGCGTTGGCTCTTTCGTCGCGTTGCGAAAGCGCTCGCGAAACTCGCGGCGCAGCATGCCCTCGCGGTGCAGGCGAAGCTCCACCGGGCTCGACGGCGTGAACCGCGGCGGCGCCGCTACTTTGCCGCTCGCGTCGACCGGCACGAACGTCATGTAGCCGGTGAGCACTTCGTGGGGCGGGTCGCCGTGGTCGCAGGCGGTCATCGAGATGACCACGCCAATGGACTTGGGGCCGGTGTAGGCAACGGTCGCCGTCATGCCGATACGGGCGCCAACGGCCACCAGGCTGCGGAGCTCGATGCCGTCCACCGAGGCCGTGACAACGGGCATGCGGCAGAAGCGCGACGCGCTGAGAACCCCCACCACGTCCATCCACTCGAGGACCTTGCCGGCTCTCAGGTGCCCGTACTCGTCGCAGAGCTCGGGAGTGACGTGTTCGTCGAGGTAGGCGGGGCTGGCCACGCCAGGGGCATCGGCCCGGTTCAGATTCGTTTGCATACAGCTCAAACTCTCCGGATGTTTGCTGATAGGTATAACGAACGACTATTTCCTTCAGATTTCCGCACGGTTAAAACTCACTCGCCATCAACGAACGAGACCCACAGCCGCGTAGGGACGCCGACACTCGTTTCGACCGAGCCAGCGTCAGCGACGTCGATTCGGCTCTCCCGTGTCCGCACAATCCCCCCGGTGGACCCAGCTCTGGTCACCCTCCAAGTCCCGGGAACCCCTTTGAACACCCCATCATTCATGTAATATGAATTAACAGTTTTTTGTGGAAAGACGGTCCATGGTCCGGTAGCCTGGTTCTCGTGGGTGGAAAAAGGTATCGCTTCGTACTCGCGGCGCTGATTGCGACCGCTGCATGTGCTGAGGAAGCGCCTGTCGTCGTGTCATCGGTGCAATCCGTTCGCACCGGTCCCGGCGGCTTTGTCGGCCTCGACGTGCTGGTCACCGACGACCTTGGCAACGCGCGGCCGTGCTCGGACGGGCAGCTGTCGGTTTCGGTCGAGGTCTCCGAAGACGGCGGCGAATCGTTCACCGTCGTGGACAGCTCGTCCGTCACGCTGCAGTGCACGCCGGCCGGCCAGGGCGACCTGGCTCTCGTGGTCGACAACAGCGGTTCGCAGTTCCGTTCCCTCGAGATGCTGCGCGAAGCCGCGCACAACGTCGCCGGCAAGGTCCTGCCCGCCGGAGGTCGCGTCTCGGTCACTCGCGTGAGCACCCAGTCGCGCACACTTCAGCCCCTGACCGACGACGCCAGCGCCGTCGGAGACGCCATTGACTCGATGTTCGTCAACGACGGCTGGACCGCCCTGTACGACGGCATCCGCATGGCCAACGAGACCCTCGGCGGCGAGCTTCGCCCGGTCGACGAAGGCCAGGTCTACGACGGCGCTCAGAGCTTCTGCACCGCCAGCCGCCGGCTTGGCATCGTCGCCTTCACCGACGGTCAGGACAACAACTCCGCCGACGAGCAGAACGACAGCTACGATCCCAACCGCTTTCCCGGCGACGGCATCGACACCACCGTCGAGGACCTCCTGTCGCTGCGCGTTGATTCGATCACCACGCCCATCTACACCGTCGGGCTGGGCGACACGCCGTCCCACGGCGACCTGTCGGAGCTCGCTCGCGCCAGCGGCGGCACCCACACCCGCCTCGACTCGGTCGAAGACCTGCCGGGCGTGTTCGACCGCATCGGCGAGTACTTCGGCTCGGCTCACCAGGTGTGCGCCGACCTGCCGCTGCGCACCTGCGGCGAGCTCACCATGCGCGTGAGCTACGACTGGACCGACGGCGTCGAGACGACCTCGGGCGTTCGCGAGGCCGTCATCAACGTGCCCTGCTCGACCGAGCCGCGCGGCCGCACCGCGACCGTTCTAATGACCATGAACGACCCTGGCATTCCCGTGGACACCGCCACCGCGCTGGTTGAGCAGACCGTGTCGTGGGTGAGCCCCGAAACGGCTCCCCGGGTGCTCGTCGTGCGCGACGACAACAACCGCGGCGAGCAGGCCGCCGACAGCGACTTCGTCCTGGCTCGCCTGCGCATCGCCGGCTTCGACGCCGACCTGATGGAAGAGCCGGCGGACGGCATCACCATGGCCGACGCCGACGGCTACGACGTCGTTTGGCTGAGCAACCCCGGCTACCCGGTCGACGACCGCCAGACCTACGAGACCCTGCTTCAGGCGTCCGAGGCCGGGCTGGGCGTCGTCATGCAGGGCGACGACATCTCGCGGTTCCACGGCAACTCGTTCTCGATGGCCCCGCTCACCGGCCTCCGGTACATCAACAACGGCGTCCGCACGTGCGGCCAGCGCACCGACAACCGCGCCGGCCGACGTCACGAGGTGACCATTAACGGCAGCGGCCACCCGCTCACCGCCGGACTCGACAACAGCATCGTGTACTACGGCGACGACATCGACGAGACCGCCGTCGAGGCAGTCGGCTCCACCGTGCTGGCGACCGCGACCCTCGAGGGCGGCGGCTGCGACACGGTCAAACCGGTCATCATCGCGACCGACCGCCTGGTCGACTGAGACTGAAAAGCGCCGTGGAGGCGCTCACACCGACCGGCGCTCCGGGGCATCCCCGGCCGCCGGTCGCGTGCGTTTCGGCCTCGCGGGGGCCGCGTGGGCTCGGCCGCGCGCGCCGCGTGCGCAGCCACGTGCGCTTGAAAGACCTCGGCCCGTCGATCGCTTCGCCAGGCGCTGCGGCTAGCGGCGGCCGCGGCGGCCGGGTCCACCTTCGGCGGGGTCCGGCTTTTTGACGGCGTCTCCCTCGTTGACCCCCGACTTGACCTCGATCTTGATGCCGTCCGACAGCCCGACCTCCACGTCGCGGCGCTCGAACGCGCCCGGCCCGGTTTGCACCTCGATGAACGGCTTGCCCTTGTCGAACTGCAGCACCGCCTCATTGAGCGCCAGCACCTGGTCGCGTCGGTCGAGAACGATGTCTGCGGTAGCGCTGTAGCCGGCGCGGATGAACGTCCCCTCCTTCAGGGCCATTGCCGCGCGGATTTCGAACTGAATGGCGCCCTCTTGCAGAACGCCCTTCGGCGCAATGTACTCGAGGCTGGCGCCGTACTGTTCGCTCTGCAGCGCGCCAATGCGAACGTCGAGCTTCATCCCCTCTTTGATCTTGCCGACCTCTGACTCGTCGACTAGCCCCTCGAAGATCATGTCGCTCATGTCGGCGACGATGGCGATGGTCGTGCCCGGGTTGAAGTTGTTGCTCTCGATGACCGAGGCGCCCTCCTCTTCGGGGACCTGCAGCACCATGCCGTCGACCGTGGACCGGACTTCGGTGGTCGCGACACCGGCCTTGCGGGCCGCTCGCGACGCGCCTTCTTTGACCAGCTGCAGATTTTCCTGAGCGGCCGCCAGCTCCTGCTGGGCCAGCTCGAAGTCCAGGCGAAACCGCGCCAGCTCGGTTTCGGAGATGACCTTCTGCTTAAAGAGGTTCTGGTTGCGGTCGTATTCGCGCCGGGCGTTGTCGAAGCTGATGCGCGCCGACTTCACCTGAGCCTGGGCCCGCTGCAGGCTGGCCATGTCGGGCACGATCTTGATGCGCGCCAGCAGGTCGCCCTTCTTCACCTGCACCCCCGGCTCGACGACGAGCTCGTCGAGAATGCCCGATACCCGCGGTTTGATCTCGATCTCCTTGCGCGGAACGATCGAGCCGGTCGCCACGGTCTTCTTGACGATGTCCGCGACGAACGGCTCCACCGTCTCCACGACCTCCGGCGGCGGCTGGTTCTTGCTGTACAGGTACTTGCCGGTCCAAACGACCAGGCCGACAACGCCAAGAACAATGAGAATAGGAACGATGCGCTTCATGATCTGGTCCCTTACTCGGCCCGAAGGGCCTCGACCGGGTTGATGCGGACGGCGGCGCGCGCCGGCATAAAGCCAGCGAACGCGCCCGCGACGATCAGCACGACCGTCGCAATGATGGCGATGGATAAATCGATGGTGGGAGTGCCGAGAAACGGGCTGTCCGGCGGAATGAGCTTGGCCGACAGCTCCAGCAGGGCGAGCCCGGTGAGCAGCCCGACGTAGCCGGCCACAGCGGTCAGCACCGTCGACTCTTGCACCAGCTGCGAAACGATGGACGCCGGCGTGGCGCCGAGCGCCTTTCGAATCCCGATCTCCTTGGTGCGCTCCTTGACCACGATGAGCATGATGTTGGAGACGCCGATGATTCCGGCGAGCAGCGTCACGATGCCGACCAGCCAGACCAACAGCTTGATGCTGAGCAGAATCGTCTGAATGCGGCCGAACATCTTGGCCGTGCTCCAGCTGCCGATCGCCCGGTTGTCCTCCGGGTGAACACCGTGCCGCTCGCGCAGCAGCGCCTTGACCTTTTCTTCGACGACGGGCGCCGGAAACTCCGGCTTCGCCGCGATCGCAAACCAGCCGACCTCGCGGTTGTTGAACGCGTTCTGGTAGGTCGTGAACGGCACGTGGACCGTGTTTTCTTGTTCGATCGCGTCCTCGCCCGACTGCCGCGACCGGAACAGGCCCACGACGGTGAAGTACACGCCCTGAACTTTGATCTCTTTGCCGATCGGATCCTCGTCGGGCAAAAACAGCTGCCGATAAACGACGTTGCCGATCACCGCGACCTTCCGGTTGTCCCGAATGTCCAGGTCGTTGATGAAGCGTCCCTTCACGAACTTGACCGGCTGGATGTACTGGAACTCCGGGTAATCCGCGGCCACCTTGGACGCCGTCGTCTTGTTGCCGCGAGTGACGTTTTCACCGCCCCGCCAGCCGCCGAGCTGGTTCTTCGGCGCCAGGTACTCGATCTCGGGAACCTGCGTGCGAATCGCCTCGATGTCGCCGTCGTCGAAGCGCAGCTCGCGCCCGGGCCGCATGCCCTTGTAGGGCATGGTCGTGCGCATGCTCCACATGAAGAACGCGTTGGTCGCCGATCCGGAGAAGCGCTTGTTCACGCCGTTTTCGAGACCGTTGCCGAACCCGAGCATGACGACGAGCATCATGATGCCCCAGAAGACTCCGGCGGCCGTCATGAACGACCGCAGCTTGTTGCGGCGCAGCGTCGAGCCGATCTCTTGCCACTTGTCGAAGTCGAACATAGGCACCTACTCGTCGCGCAGAGCGACCACCGGATCGACGCGCGCCGCCCCGCGCGCGGGAAAGTAGCCGGCGAGAACGCCGGCGGCCACGAGCAAAAGCGACGCCATGACCACGACCCCGAGGTCGACGCTCGGGTCGCGGATGTACTCGTTGGTCTGCTCGCTGAGCAGCCTGGTGTTGACGAACTCCAGTAACCCCACGCCGACCAGGAGCCCCAGATACCCGGCGACGCTGGTGAGCACCAGCGCTTCGAGCACGACCTGACTCACGATGGAAAACGGTGTCGCGCCCAGGGCCTTGCGAATACCGAACTCCTTGGTTCGCTCCCTGACGGAAATGAGCATGATGTTCGACACGCCGACGATGCCCGCGATGATCGTGCCGATGCCCATGATCCAGATGAAGATGTTGATGCCGCCGAACAGGGCCTGGATGTCCTTGAGCCGCTCGAGGGGCACGTTGACGCGCAGGGCGCGCTCGTCGCCGTCGGCAAAGTCCTTGCGCTGAGCGAGGAGCTGACGGGTCGCGTCTTCCGATTGCTGGGCGTTCTCGACCGTGAGCGGCCCATCAAAGGTGAACAGAAGCTGCCGCTGATCCCGACCCAGGCTGTACGCCAGCTGCGCCGTCGACATCGGCATCAGGATGTTGCGGTTCATCCGCTCGGACCCCTCGTCCAGGAACACGCCGACGACCTTGTACAGCGTGCGGTTGATGTCGATCATCTCGCCGACCGGGTCCTGCCCTTCCGCGAACAGCTCCTCGACCACGTCCACGCCAATAACGCAGACCTTTCGCCGCTGCTGAATGTCGAGATCATTGATGTAGCGCCCGGCGACGACCAGGGTGTTCTCGACGATCTTGTAGCCGGGGTGAACCGCCATGACCGTGTAGGCGGAGTACTTCGCCCCGTAGCGCACGGTGTTTTCGCTGCCGACCCACGTCCGCCCGGTCTCGTTGCTCGAGTTTGGCAGCTCGGTGTCGACGGCGGCCAGGTCGTCGTCGTCGAACTTGACCTGTCGGCCGACCCGGTAGCCCTTGTGCGGCATCGTGGTCTTGCCGGGGAACACGAACACCGCGTTGGGTGCATCGTCGGCGAAGTTGGCCATCTGGGCGTTCTTGAGGCCGTTGCCGGCGGCCAGCAGAATGACCAGCATGAGAATTCCCCAGGCCACCGACAGCGCGGTCAGCGCCGTGCGGAGCTTGTGGCGCCACAGCGTGTCGAGGATCTCGTAACAGCGGTCGAGCATGCGGGGCGCTCAGTTCTTGTCGACGACGCCGTCTTTGAGGCGAATGACCCGCTCGGTGCGCTCGGCAATGTCGGGCTCGTGGGTCACGCATACGATGGTCACGCCGTCCCGGTGGATGCCCTCCAGCACCTCCATGATCTCGTTCGATGTCGTCGAGTCCAGCGCGCCGGTGGGCTCGTCAGCGAAGATGACCCGGGGTTTGGCAATGAGGGACCGGGCAATGGCGACCCTCTGCTTTTGCCCGCCGGACATTTCCGACGGCAGGTGCTCGGCCCATTCGCGCAGGCCGACTCGCTCGAGATAGTCGAGCGCGATGCGGTTTCGCCGCCGGCGGTTGACCCCCTGGTAGTACAGGGGCAGCGCCACGTTCTCCATGGCGTTCTTGAACGGCAGCAGGTTGAACGACTGGAATACGAACCCGAGGTACTGATTGCGGTACTGGGCGGCGCGGCGCTCGGACAACCGCTTGATGAGCGTGCCGTCGAGCCGGTACTCGCCCGAATCGTAACCATCGAGAATGCCTAGAATGTTGAGCAACGTGGACTTGCCGGAGCCCGAGGAGCCCATGATCGAAACGAACTCACCCTTCTCGATGGTCAGATCCACGTCCCGCAGGACGTGCAGGCGGTTCGCGCCGATGCGGTAGCTCTTATTGATGTTCTGAAGCTCGATCAAGGCCTTACCTCAAGCTAGCCAACGCGGCAGCGGCCGGCACGCATGCAACCAGCGAGACGACCAAATCCTTCCAGGGCCCTTACAGGACGCACCAGAAAACTGCCAGTTGCGGCGCTTCGCGATGCGGGGCGCCGCGTCGAAACGCGACCGCCGGTAAAACCGGGGCGACATCGCGGCACGTGACCCGACCGGCCGTTTGGTTTCACGCCGAAACGCGTCCCGAACCAATGCGGGCCCCGACGGGCCGGACAGGCTTCCCGGCGGCTTCGGGGAGAGGCCGGCCGCGAACCACGAGGATTTGGCCCGAGCGCGCGCACACGCGACCACCCGGCCACCCCGCGACTGAGGTACATTCGTCATCGGGTTTGCTATGCCGCGTCCTCGTTTCTACCCGAAATTCGCCAGGCGCCACTCCGCGGATGGGGTGGTCCGGTGAGTCGTCAGGCCCCGCCGTGCGGCGAGCGCCGCCCCCGCATGCGACCGCGGTTTCAGGTCGAGCTGCCCCACACCGGCACGGCGTTTCTCGACCAGCTGCGCGACGATCTGACCCAAAGCGACGAATGCCAGGGCAACGTGTTTCGCCGCCACGCCATGCTGCAGCCGCGCGCCGGCGAGCGCATCTTCTGGTCGCCCTATCTCAACCTCGAGGTGCGGGAACGCGACGACGGCGCCCACATCGTGTGCGCCCGCTTTAGCCCTCATCCCAGCGTCTGGACCGCTTTCATGGCTACCTACGCGGCTCTCGGGTTCGCCGCCCTGGCCGGCCTGGTGTACGGCGGCTCCCAGGCGATGCTGGGTCACTCGCCCTGGGCGCTGCTGGTTGCCCCCATCTCGTTGGCCCTCGCCGGATTCGTCTACGGCGCCGCCTTCATCGGCCAGGGCCTGGGCGCCGAGCAGATGTACGAGCTCCGCGCGGTGGTCGATCGAGCCGTGCAGGCGTGCTCCGGGACCGCCGCGAGCGCTGAAACCGACTCGTAGCCGCCCATCGGCACGATCCCGACCCGCAGACGGCGCCCTGGCCTCTCGCGCCGGGATCGTTCTGTTTCGGCGATCGTTTTGTCGTAAACGATGAATTTGACGGATTGGCCCTGGCATCCTAACCAGGCCTGCAAGGAGACTACGACTCATGAGCGAGACCCGAATTACTGTGGCGCGCGGCGACGGAATCGGCCCCGAGATCATGGATGCGACCCTTCGCATCCTCGAGGCCGCCGGCGCACCGCTGGCCTACGACATTATTGAGATCGGCGAAAAGATGTACCACCAGGGCCATCCCTCCGGCATCGCCCCCGAGAGCTGGGACATCATTCGCCGCAACAAGGTGTTTCTCAAGGCTCCGATCACCACGCCGCAGGGCGGCGGGTACAAGAGCCTCAACGTCACGATTCGCAAGTCGCTCAACCTGTACGCGAACGTGCGGCCGACCAAGTCGTACTCGCCGTACGTGGCGTCGCCGCACCCCGGCATGAACCTGGTCATCGTCCGCGAAAACGAGGAAGACCTCTACGCGGGTATCGAGCACCAGCAGACCCCCGAGGTCACCCAGGTCCTCAAGCTCATCACCCGCCCGGGCACCGAGCGCATCGTGCGCTACGCCTTCGAATACGCCCGTGCCTACGGTCGCAAGAAGGTCACGTGCATGACCAAGGACAACATCATGAAGCACACGGATGGCCTGTTCCACCGCGTGTTCGATGAGGTTGCCGCCGACTACCAGGACATCGAGAGCGAGCACCAGATCATCGACATCGGCGCGGCCCGCGTCGCTGCCCAGCCCGAGCGCTTCGACGTCATCGTGACCCTCAACCTGTACGGCGACATCTTGTCCGACATCGCGTCGCAGGTCGCCGGCTCGGTCGGGCTCGCGGGCTCGGCCAACGTGGGCGACGACGTGGCCATGTTCGAGGCCGTTCACGGCTCGGCGCCCGACATCGCCGGCAAAGACGTTGCCAACCCGTCGGGCCTGCTGATGGGCGCCGTGCAAATGCTGGTGCATCTGGGCCAGGCCGAGATTGCCGAGAAGATCAAAAACGCCTGGCTGTGCACCCTGGAAAGCGGCGTCCACACCGCGGACATCTACCGCGACGGACTCAGCGAGGACGAGGTCGGCACCAAGGGCTTTACCGACGCCGTCATCGCCCGACTGGGCCAGGCCCCCAAGCAGCTCACGCCGGTCAAGTACAAGGCCACCGGCATCAAGATCGGGTCTCGCGAAACGCCGCGCGGCGACAAGCAGCTGGTCGGCATCGACGTGTTCCTCGATTGGAGCAAGGACGACCGCAACCCGGACGTGCTCGGCGCCGCCCTCGAGTCGGCGTCCCCCGGCGACTGGCGCCTGAAAATGATCACCAACCGCGGCGTCAAGGTCTACCCGCAGGGGCTGCCCGAGACCTTCGCGACCGATCACTGGCGCTGCCGATTCGTTTCCGACAAGCAGGGGCTCGCGTTCCGCGATGTCCTCGACCTGCTCGACGGCATCGAGAAGGCGGGGCTCGACGTCATCAAGACCGAGCACCTGTACACGTTCGACGGCAAGCGCGCCTACTCGCTCGGCCAGGGCGAATAAGCAACAGCGACCAAACACCCGCCGCGGGCGCGCTCCCATGCGCCCGCGGCGGCTTTGGTTTCGGGTGTAATCGCCCGTTCGCACCGGTGTGACCAACCGCTGTTCTCGTCGAGCGGGCGACCTGGTGGTTTTTCACCGGTGAATGGGGGTTCCCGGGCGGTTTCGTGCCGGGACGTGCCGCCTCCCTGCACGGTCGAGCAGCAGGCGAACGCCAAAGGCGTAGCGGCGGGCACAGCTGGGCGGACGGCGGCCGGGTGGTCCGGGCCTTGCTCTACAGGGGGCCGAACGGAGACATCCCCCATGACCAAGTTCAAGACCACGCTCATCGCCTTTGCTTCTGTTTTGACCGCCTCGACCGCGGCTCTCGCCCAGGACGCCGCCCCCGGCGCCACGAGCGAACCGGCCCGCGGAAAGGTATCCGAGATCAACGGCACGCCGATCCCGGTGGGCTCGCACAACGAGTACTACTACGACATCAAGCGCACCAACATCTCCACCAACCCGGTCGGCTGGGTGCTCGGCTCGTACGGCCTGTCCGCGAGCTACGCGTTCACGGACAACCTGGCGGTGCGCGGCGACGTCAACTACTACGCCCCTCCCGGCGAAGAGCTCACCGGCTTCGAATTCGGTGCTGGCCTGCCGGTGTACTTTCGCCGGGCCTACCAGGGCCCGTTTCTCGAGCCGGGCGTGATCGTTCGGTCGTTCGACGACAACGAAGACGGCGCGAGCGCCGACTCGGTGACGACCTTCGGTCCCCAGGTGCTGGCCGGCTGGGCGTGGATGTGGGACAGCGGCCTGAACATCTCGGTCGCCGTGGGCGCGGGTCGCAACTTTTCGAACGACGATGAACACGACGAGGTGTTCGCCAACGGCTACCTGCGCTTCGGCTACGCCTTCTAGAACCCGCTCTACCCAAGGCTCCCTCCCTCGAGCCCCTCCTGCGCGCCCGGCGGATGCATCCCCGTCGGGCGCGCCCTTGTTTCGGCGCGCGGCTTTGCCGGCGCGCCGCGCAGTCTTTCGATCCAGAAGCTAGCGCTTGCCGATCTTGGTCGAGTACGCGTGGCAGGCCGCACAGGTCGTGAGCAGCTCGCCGTAGATCGACGCTCGAGCCGCCTGGTCATCGGCGCCGCCCGCCAGCCGGCCGAGGCGCTGCACCTGGCTCGAAAGCCGCGTGACCTCGCGCACCGCCGCCGGATCCGTCGTGACTTCCTCGACCGGCAGAGGATCCGATGCCAGCACCTCCGCACCCGACGTCCACAGCGCCGTCGACGGGCCCACCAATCCTTCCCACAGGCGATCGACGGCCCACAGGTGGCGGACCATGCGCTGGCCCAGCTCGCCCGTGTCCTCGGGCAGCTCCTGGTACTCGAAGCTGGTGATGGTCGTCATGGTCTGGTGACACGAGCCGCACGCGGCGCCGAGTTCGGCCGCCAGGGGGATCGCCGCCTGCAGATCGACCGCCCGCGCCAGGCGACTTGCGGTTTCGCGCATGGCGTCGAGCTCGGGCTTGTAGGCGACCGAGTTCTCGGGCTCGTGCTCGGCCAGCCACGCGGCGCGCTCGCGCATGGCCGCAACGTTGCCGGCGACGGCGGCGCGCTCGATGTCGCGAACCGCCTCGAAGTGGTCCTTCATGTGGCTGCTGACTTCGTTGGGAGCTTCGGCCGCCGACGCCTTGCGCGTCACGTCGGCCACGGCGGGCCCGGTCGGCTCCGCCGTCGGGGCTGCCGGCGGCGGCTCCCCGCTCGCCTGGGGTTCCGTCGCCGATGCGGGCCCGTCGCTCGCGCTCGCCGACGGCGCGCTGCGGCTGCCGCACGCCCCCGCGAACGCCAGCAGCGCCGCCAACCCAAAGGCCATGGCCGAATTCGGATGAAGTTGCATGTCAGCGATTCCTCCTGTTGGCGCGCCGGCGCGTCGGGCACCCCTTTGCGCTCCAGCAGCTGTGCATGGGGCCCGCGCCCTTGGCGTCGGTGCGGAGAAAGAAGAACGGTACGCTCGCGACCGTGAAGTAGCGCCGCTCGGGAAACGACCACGCCTGCGCCAGGGGCCGCACGCACCGCTCGAGCTTCTTGCCGCGTACGCCGGGCGCATCGATCGACACGCGCTTGACGTAGCCGCGCCGATGCACGACCAGCTCGATGCGCAACTCGCCCTTGGCTTTCTTGTGGCGCAGGCCGAACTTCTTGTAGCAGCGCGCCACGGCATCGACGTCGTGCGCAATGGCCTGCTCGATGTCGGTCTGCGTGAGGTGCTTGGGGGGCTTGCCGTCTGCCGACGACGGCTCCCCGCCCAGCGCGACGCCGGCGGTGAGCGCCGCCGCGCACACGATCAACGGGGATAAAAGACGCATAAGCGCACACGTTGCAGCTCGGGTGCCAGGCACCGGCAACCGAGTAGTTTCGGCGTGCTCGACGGTCCTCGCGCCAGCGGCGGCCCCAATCATGCGCGCGCTATCGTTCGGCGCGCGGTTTTTTCGCGCTTGGTTCCAACTGCGAACCACAGATGCTGCGCTGGCTTTCGCACCGGGTCGCCAGCCGTTGTCGCGCCGCGTGCGCCGAAAGCCGTCGGCCGAGTATGCTGCTCCCATGGACGACATGACGACCGCCCAGGTGATGACCAGCCCCGTCGTCACGTTGCGGCCCGACCAGAGCGTCCCCACGGCCGATGAGCTCATGGACAACGGCCGGTTTCGCCACCTGCCGGTGGTGGACGAAAACGATCGCGTCGTCGGCATCGTCACGCACCGCGACCTGCTGGCCAGTCGCGTCAGCTCCCTGTCGGGACTCGACGACGACGAGCGCCGACACCTGCAGCGCCGCATTCCGGTCGAGCGCATCATGCGGCGCCAGGTGTGGACCGTGCGACCCGAGCAACCCGCGCTGCAAACCGCCCTTTTGCTCCGAGACCTGTCCTTCGGCTGCGCCCCGGTGGTCGACGACGAGCGGCGCCTGCTCGGCATCGTTACCGACGCCGACTTTCTGCGACTCGCCGGCAAGGTCCTCGAGTCCAGCGACAGCGTGGTCCGCGACCTGATGAGCTACAACCTGGTGACCCTCGGGTCCGGCGAAACCTTGAAGGTCGCCGACCTGGTCATGAGCCTCGAGCGCATCCGCCATATTCCGGTCGTGGACGACGAGCGCGGACTCGTCGGATTGCTCACCCACCGCGATCTACTCGACGCCCAGCGCAGTTCCCTCACGCCCGCGCAGCGATTCCCCGCCGACGCCACCATCGCCGACGCCATGCGCGCTGACGTGCGCGCCATCGCGCCCGACGAAAGCGCGGCCGACGCCGCCCGCATCCTGCTGAACAACGACCTGGGCTGTTTGCCCGTGGTCGCAGACGGCCAGCTCGTCGGTATCGTGACCGAAGCCGACTTTGTCGCGGCCGCGGTCAAGAGCCTCGCCCCGCGCCCGGAGCCGCCTCGACACGACGCGCCCGTGAACTACTACATGTCAGAGCCCGCCCATTCGGTGCGGCGAAGCGACGACATCGCCGTGGCCCAGCGGCGCATGGTCCAGCACCGGGTGGCGGGCCTTGCGGTTGTCGACAACCACGATCGTCTGTGCGGCGCCCTGTCGATCACGGATTTGCTCGAGGTGCGCAAACCGGGCGCGGCCCGCGGCGGCCGTCGGGCCCTGCTGTCGCTGCCGGAGATGGAGGTGGCCGACATCGCCACCCGACGCGCCCTCGCGGTCCGCGCCAACGCGCCGGTGGTCGAGGCGGCAGCCGCCATGCTGCGGCGGGGCGTGCATCGCCTGTTCGTCATCGGCGACGGCGACGATCGCCGACGCCCCATCGGCGTCCTGTCCACCACCGACCTGATGCTGGCCTTACGCGACTTCGGGCTGGCCACCCCCATCGGGGCCTACGCCGCGTCGCCCCTGTTTACCGCCGACGTCTCGGTTTCGATCCGGCGAACCCTCGAACTGCTCGAAAAGGCCGGCCTCAGCGGCGTCGTGGTGCGCGACGGCGTCTGGCCCGTGGGGTTCTTTTCCCGACAGGAAGCCATCGCCAGCCGGCACTTGCCCGAGGACACGCCGGTCGGCCACGCCATGAGCCAGGCGCTCATTTGCGTGCCGAGCTCGACCCCGATCCACCGGGTCGCCGGTCAGGCGGCGGAGCTGCGAGCGCGCCGCGTCGTCACCCTCGAAGAAGGGCACACCAGCGGCATCATCTCCGGCATGGACTTCGCGCTCATGCTCGCAGCCGCGCGCTGACTCGGCCTCGCCTCCGCCGCGTCCGTTGGCAGCAAGTGCCAACCACGGGCCCTTGCCGCCAGACGGGATGCGCGGGAACAACGGGGGCATGACGTTGCGTCCGTTCGCCCTCCTCGCCCTGGTCTCGCTGCTGTTCGCCACCGTCGGTTGCGGCGGGGACGACGACGGCGCTCCCGATAACGACGGCACCGGCGGCGACACCGACTCCGCCGGCGATACGTCCACCACGGGCGCCAGCGACGAAACGACCACCGGCGACGGCGACGACACCGGCGACGGCGACGACACCGGCGGCGATGACGTTCCCGACCTCGACATGACGGCCGACGACTTCGAGTGCATTCTCGACGGAACCAAGGTGCGAAAGTTCTACGTCTGGAACCCGCTGGGCGACCTCGAAGCAACCCTGGCAGTTGCCAACGCCCCGCACGGCGGCACGTACCCGGTGGGCAGCGTCATTCAGCTCGTGCCGTTCGAGGCCATGGTGAAGCGTCGCGCGGGCTTTAGCCCCGAGACCAACGATTGGGAGTTCTTCTTCTTGGCGACCAACGGCGCCACCACCACCATCGAGTCGCGCGGCGGTGCCGAGGTCGTCAATCAGTTCGGCGGAAGTTGCTTCGACTGCCACTCGAAGGCGGAGCCGCGCTACGACCTCGTCTGTGAGACCGACCACGGTTGCGACCCGCTGCCGCTCACCGACGAGATCATCGAGAACCTGCAAAACAGCGACTCGCGGTGCCGGTAACGATCGCACTACCCAACCAGGCCCGGCCGGCGCGCCGGGGGCTAGGCCCGCGCGGCCGGTCCGCGGAATCGCGTATACTCGTTCACGCATGGCGCGCTGGGGGACCATTCACCTACTTGTAGTTGCTGCGCTCGGCTCCGGGGCCTGCAGCTCGCTCGTCGGCATCGAAGACGCTCGCATCGACGATACGGCGGGGCCGGGCGACGGCGATGGCGATGGCGACGGCGATGGCCCCGGCGGCGACGGCGACGGCGATGGCGATGGCGATGGCGACGCCCCGGGCTTTACGCTCACCTTTCCCGCAGATCCGATTCGCATCAATCGCGACGGTTCGGTGACCATCGAAGTCGATGTCGACATCGATGCCGGGTTCGACGAGCAGGTCACCTTCACCACCAACAACCTTCCCAGCAACGTCACCCAGGTCGCCCTCGAGGTCGCGATCGACGAATCCGGGCCGCAGACCATTCAGTACGACGCCCAGCTGGCGGCGCCTCTCGGGGTGGCAGAGGTGACCCTCGAGGCGACCGCCGAGGGCTCGGGCGAGTCGGCCATGACCGACATCAACCTGCTCGTCGGCGACTCCGCCGGCACCCTCGACCAGACCTTTGCCGGCAACGGCGAGATTCCCAGCGACGGCGTGGTCGCGGTCGAGATTCTCGACGACGGCAACATCCTGACGCTGCGCTTTCCCAACGTGATGAGCCGCTTTTTGCCCGACGGCACCGCCGACTCGGGCTTTGGCATGAGCGGCCGGGTCAACCTGCCCATGGACGAGATCCCGCGCTTCATCTTTCAAGACAACGCCGGCAACCTGCTCGCGGTCACCGAAGAACCGACGCCACAGAACGTGGTCGTTCGCCGCTTTCGCCCCGACGGCGCGCCGGACCCGGGCTTTGGCAGCAACGGTCGGCTCGTCATCACCGGGCAAAGCCGCCTGATGAGCGCCGACCTCGACCCGATGGACAATCTGTTTCTTATCACCGTGAGCGGCACGGGCGATCTCAACTACCGACGAGTGCAGCCCAACAGCATGGAGACCTTCTTGAACATGGTGCCGTCTAGCGACCAGTTGCTGATCGCCCGGCCGACCAGTGGTTTCGTCACGGCCGAGCGCGGCCTGACCACCGAGGTACTCTTTCGCGGCTTTACGCCCGACGGCACGCCCGACAACACCTTCGGGACCAACGGCGTTGCGACGCTCGAGCTCGGCCAGGATTGCTTTTCCCCGTCGGCGCTCGCGCCGCGGGGCAGCGGCTTCATCTCGTCGTGGAACTGCATGAACGGCATCTTTTTGGTCGCCTTGACGCCCGACGGCCGCTTCGACACGACCTTCGCCGGCACCGGTTCAACCATGCTGCCGGACACCCAGCCCGCCACCGCGCTGGCCACCGACGCCGACGGCAACACCCTCGTCGGAACGCTGTCGCCGGTCGCGGTCCCCGGAGCGGCCTTCATCGACCGGCTGCTCAACAACGGCATGTACGACAACGACTTTACGCGCGTGCTCAAAAACGGTCCCATGGAGGACGAGCTAGCCTACCGCGACATCGAAATTCAGGCCGACGGCCGCATCATTGCCGCCGGCACCCTCATGGGCGCGGGCTTTACCCAGCGCATCTGGGACTGACAACTAGCTCCGGCCCAGAGTCTCGCGCATGCGAACCGCCACCACGACGCCCGACGCGAACGTGAGCCCGGCGATGGTGAACATGGCGGCCGACAGGCCGAAGGTATCGGCAATGGCGCCGGCCAACAGCGCGCCCACCGCGTAGCCCATGTCTCGCCACAGTCGGTAAACGCCCACCGCCGACGCCCGCCAGCTCGGTTGGGCCACGTCGCCAATGGCGGCCAGCAGGGTCGGGTAGACCATGGCCGTGCCGAGGCCGAGCAAGACGGCGCCCGCGGCAAAGGCGACGAACGTGCTGCCCAGGCCAATCACCACGATGCCCGCGCCCTGCAGCCACATGCCCGCAACGATCAGGCCTTTGCGCCCCACGCGATCTGACCAGGCGCCGGTGAAGAGCTGCCCGAGCCCCCAGACCGCCGGGTACAGGGCGGCCAGCGTGCCGACCTCGGCGATGGACATGCCCGCCGCGGCGAACGCGAGGGGAAACAGGCCCCACGCCATGCCGTCGTTGAGGTTGTTGATCATGCCCGCCTGACTCACCGACGAAAGATCGGGATCGGTGAGGCTGGTGCGCCGCACGACCTCGCCCGGCGTGAGCGTCTCGGCCGCTTCCGGGCCGGCCAGTTCTGCCTCGCGGTCCACGTGATGCCGGGTTTCGCGCACGGCGAACACCGCGAGCAGCAGGCCGACGGCCACGAAGCCAACGCCCAGGTAAAACGGCTCGGGGCGCAAGCCGACCTCGGCCGCGACGTAGCCGGTCGCCAGCGCCGAGATTGCCACGGCGAAGTAGCCGGCAAACTCGTTAAAGCCCATGGCCAGGCCGCGATTGCGCGGCCCCGCCAGATCGATCTTCATGATCACCGTGGTCGACCAGGTGAGTCCCTGGCTGATGCCCAGCAAGACGTTGGCCCCGAGCACCCAGCCCCACGACGGCGCCCACATCAGCAAGAACGGCACCGGCACGGCCACCAGCCAGCCGCCCACCAGCACTTGCTTTCGGCCGAAGCGATCGGACCAGCGCCCGGCGGCGTAGTTGGTCAGCGCCTTCGTGGCCCCGAAAACTACGATGAACGACAGGATGGCCGTGCGCGCGGCCAGGCCGAACTCTTGCTCGGCGATGGCGGGCAGGATGCTGCGCTCCATGCCGACCATGGCGCCGACGAAGGCGTTGACCACCACGAGCAGCGAAAACTGCGCGAGGTTTTCGCGCAGGCCCAGGCGCGGCGGCGTCACCGGTGCCGCCCGCCGTCTTGGCCCCGGCCCGCGGCCCTTCCGATCGACTGCATCCAGTTCATGGTCCGACACCTATACCCCGGAGCCAAGGCCGGGATCCGCTTCCGTGGCAGCAATTTCCCACCGGCGTACCGGAGATTCTTTTCAGGGTTCTTAGCAACTTACTGCAGTGATGCAGGGGCTCACTGCAATGGTTGTTTTTTTATACCTATCGTGTCCTAATTTAAATACCAAGGAGCCTTCCATGACCTTTGCCCCGCCTCCGACGCTGACCATCGCGTTCTGCCTTCTGACCGCCGCCTTGCTCGCCGCCCTTGTCTGGCTCGTCGGCCGCGCGGCTCCCGCTGGACGCGGCGGCGCGTGGACCACCCGCGCGACCGCGGCCGCCATCGCGTGGTTGGCCGTGCACGCGGGGCTGGCTTCATCGGGCCTGCTCGAGGGCGACGGGCTGCCGCCGCCGGTCCTGTTCTATTTCGCGCCCACGATGCTCATCGGCGTCGCCGTCGCGTTGTCGCCGGTCGGTCGCGCGTTGGCCGGGTTGCCCCTCGCCTGGCTGGTCGGGCTGCAGGCATTTCGCCTGCCTCTCGAGGTGATCCTCCACGGCCTCTACGACGCCGGCGCCCTGCCCGTGCAGATGACCTGGAGCGGCTACAACTTCGACGTCGCCACCGGCATTTCGGCGGCCGCTCTTGGATTGATCGCCTGGCGTCGCCCGCTGCCCACCGGTCTGGTGCGGCTGTGGAACATGGCGGGCATCGCGCTACTGTTCGTCGTGGTGACCATCGCCATCACCAGCTTGCCGACGCCGCTGCGCCAGTTCACCAACGATCCCCCGGTGCTTCTTCCGTTTCACGCGCCCTTCAACTGGATCGTCGGCGTGCACGTGTGGACCGCCCTCGTCGGGCACCTCGTGATCTTTCGAGCGCTCGCCATCCGCAAGCGAGCGGCTGAACCGCCCGAGCATGCCGCCGCGTAGCTACCGACAATACTGCGCGCTCGCGCGGGCGCTCGATGCCGTGGGCGATCGATGGTCGCTGCTTATCGTGCGCAATCTGCTGCTGGGGCCGCAGCGCTGGTCGGAGCTGCGCGACGGCTTGCCCGGTATCGCCAAGAATCTGCTGTCGTCGCGGCTTACCGCCCTCACCGACGCGGGCGTCGTTGCGCGCAGCGGCGACACCTACGAGCTCACCCCGCGGGGAGCCGAGCTCGAGCGGCCCGTCTTTGCCCTGGCCGACTGGGGCGAACGCCATCGATTCGGGCCGCCGGTCGAAGGCGAAGCCATCCGCGCGCGCTACCTGATGACGTCCATCCGCCGGCGCCTGCGGCCCTCGCCCACGGCAGCGACTCTCGAAGTCGAGATCGACGGCGTGCCGTACGCGGTCACCCTCGGCGACGCCCCGACCGTTGTCCAGGGCCGAACCGGCGACCGGCACGCGGTGCAGTGCAGCTTCGACGGCATTCGCGGCCTGCTGTTCGAGCGCCGACCGGTTCGCGAGCTCGTCGAGCGCGGCCGCCTGGCGGTCCGCGGCGACATCGGCGTGATCGAGGCGTTCGTGAGCGCCCTGTAGCGAGCAGCGCTTTAGCAATCGAGGTCGACGACCACGATCGCGCCGACCTCGACGGGGTAGCCGGTGTCGAACGCCGACGCGCAATCGGTCGAGCTGACGTCGGTCAATCCGGTAAAGCCCGGGTCGATGTTGGTGAAAAACAGGCTGGACGCCCCGCCCGGCAGTACCTCGGACTCGACCGCGCCGTCCCCGACGAAGGCGAACGGCGTGTCAGAGGTCCCGGCAACCGCCGCCGACTCGCCCCCGCCGCCGCCGCGAAACACCACCCGAACGATGCCAAACCCCGGCTGTTGAGTGCGCCCGATGGACGAAAGCGCGGCGTCGAAGTCGGCGGTCGCCAACAGCTCGAAGTCGAGCGTCCCCGGGGCCGCAAAGCGCTCGAGGCCCGACACGAAGCCGCGAGCCTCGACGCGAACTTCCTGGGTGCCGCCCGGCAGCTGCAGGGAAAACGCGCCCGATTCATCGGTCGTCGCCGGGTCGGCATCGAGGTCGCCCAGGGGCGTCACGATCGCACCCGAGATGGGATCGCCCGACGCCGATCGCACGACCCCGGTGACAGATCCGCCGCCGGTTCCGTCGCCATCGCCGCCCGTGGCCGTGTCCTGGTCGGCGGCATCGCTGTCGTCGACGCACCCGACGCAAAGCAGTGCAAGAACCAAAGTAAGGCACGTAGCGCGCTGCATGGTGCGGAGCGTACGACACTCTTTGCGCGCCGCGCACTCGCAATGCGGTGTCGCGCGCATTCGCCGGCCCTATGGCGGGTCGCCACCAATCGGAAGTTGCGGGCCCGCGGCAAACGAAACCAACGCGCCGCGACCCCGCACGCGCTCGCGGGCGTTTACTTCGACCAGCGACAGATCCAGTTCCACCACGGGCACGACCGGGGCGGCTCTTCTTCGGTCTTGTGGTCGAAGGCGGCGTGACCGGCGAGGCCCGTCACGTAGAGCCGGTCGTCGCCCGACGCCACCAGGTTGCGCGGCCCCGGCACGGCGGCCTCGTCGATGCGCCACTTCTGGTCGCCGTTCGGGTCGAACTTGATCAGTGCGCCGCGCTGAACCCAAAAGCGATTGAAGAGCCCGCCGGGAATGGTGACCTGGCCCGCCGCGTACAGGCTGTCGTCATCGCCGACGACCAGGTCTTGCACCAGATCCTGCCGGCGCTGGCCGATGGTCTCCAGCCACAGCAGCTCACCGTGATCGGCAATGCGCCCGACCTGCCAGTTGACCTCCGAGCTACCGACGAACTCATTGCGGCCAAACCAAACGTCGCCGTGGTCGGCGGTGGCCAGGGCGATGCCGCCGACCATCGTTTCCCACACCAGGTTACCGTCCAGATCGTAGAGCGCCGTTTGCCCGCGGGGCACGAGAGGCGAGCTGACCACCACGTAGCGATCGTCCTGCAGCGCCAGGGACAGCGCCGGCCGCTCGACGACCCACGCCACCGAGCCATCCGGGTTCACGCGTGCAAACACGTTGTTGCCGACCGCGTAGCACGCGCCGCGATCGTCCACGGCCACGTCTTGAAACGAGCTCGTGCCGGCATCGTCGTCGCCGCGATCGATCGTCCGGGTCCATAGCAAGCTGCCGTTGGCGTCGAAGCGCGAAATCGCCAGGTCGGTGTCGGTGCCGTTGAAAGAGCGCCCGACCGCACAGGTGGTGCCGTCGGCGGCGAGCGCGACGTTCCCGTACACCTCGACCGCCGGGTCGACGGTGGTCCAAACCGGGCGCAGGTCGTCGAGGGCGACGGCCACGACCGCGCCGGCAGTCTCTTCCACGGCCCCGGTGGCCAGTGCCCCGGCCACGTAGGCCACGCCGGCGACGTCATCGACGGCCATGCCCTCGGGGCGCGGAAACGTCGCGACCGGCGTGGGCTCGCCGCCAACGCCGTTGACAAAGCGCTCGGCCACCAGCGCGCCGTCCGGCGAATACGCGGTGAGTCGCCAGCCGCGCTCGTACAGCTGGTAGCAAGCCACCAGCAGGCGGCCGTCGGCGTCCACAGCCGCCGCTTCGGCGGCGCAGTTCCGATCGTCGGCCGGCCAGGCGAGCTCGACCGAGTCAGCCCGTGCGGTCGACACCCAAAGAACCGCCGCCATCGGCAAGCACAAACCAGCTCTGTGCATGGGCGCACCACAACGCACGTTTGGTGCCAGGCCCGATCGCATCTCGGCGCGCACGTACTCGCGTGCAGTTGCGCGGCGGAGCACCGCTCACGAAAGTGCATTCAAGGCACACCGGCGAGCCCAGTGACCGGGGCCCCTGGAACCAGCTCGGGGGGCGACAGCGGCCTGCGACCGATCGTCGCCTGAAACAAGTGTGGCGTCGCCTCCGCGATCGTCGTCGGCGTCAACCCGCCGCGAGCCCGACTCCGGGCCTTCGCCCGGTGACAACCGGTGCTCGCCCGTGAGAGGTCTCGGCAAAGGCGCCGCTCCCATGCCGCGCGCTCTCGTCCACACCGGGGACACGCGCTCCGACCGCTTGCGCCCGGGGGAACGGCGCGCCAACATCGAGCGGCCATGGTTTCCCGGCTCGTTGTCGCCGCCGCGGTCGTCGTGCTGGCGACAGCGTCCTTGACCGCCCCCGCGTTCGCCGGCGCCCCGGCCGGCGCGTCGCCCGAGGCGGCCGCGCTTTACGATGACTATCCCGTCGTCGAGCTCGTGACCATGGGCGTCGGCGCCCTGATGTGGGAACGCCACGGCCACATCGCCCTGTGCGTGCGCTACGCGAACCCGCGACGCGACGCCTGCTACAACTACGGCATCGGCGACTTTGGCAACCCCGGGCCGATGATCTGGGGCTTCTTTCGCGGAACCAAGACCTTTTGGGTCGGCAAGATGCGGCCCGGGCCCATGCTCGACATCTACCGCCGGGCCGACCGGACCATCTGGGTGCAGCCCCTGCCTCTGTCCGACGAACAAGAGCAGCGAGTCATCGCCCGGCTCGAGCGCGACATCCTGCCCGACAACAAGCACTACGCCTACGACCACTTCTGGGACAACTGCACCACCCGCGTGCGCGACGTTCTCGACGAGGCCACCGACGGATCGCTAGCGGCCATGACCAACGACGGCGGCGACAAGACCTACCGGCGCCTCGCCCGCGAAGGCTTTTACGGCATGCGCGTGCCGCTGCTCATCACCGACATCGCCATGGGCCGGGTCACCGACCGCAAACCCACCTACTACGAGCGCATGTTCCTGCCCGACTACATGCGCGAAGCCGCCGTCGAGCTGTGGGGGTCGCAGCCCGTGGTCGTCTACCAGCGCAAAGGGTCGCCGCCCCTCGACGACGGCCCCAGCGGCCGAGTCGCCCTGTTCTTTCTCATCCTGGTGCTGACCGCGCCCGCCTGGGTCACGCGGCTGTGGGGCCGCTTCGAAACCCTCGGCCTGTCCTTCGCGCTGTTCTTTCCGGTGGTGCTCGGCCTGGCGCTGTGGATCCTCGCCGTCATCAGTCCGCTGCCGTACGTGCGGCTCAACGAAAGCTGCCTCATCTTCTTTCCGCTCGACATCCTGCTCGTCGCCCTGCCCCACGGCCTGCGGCGCAAGTACGCCGCGGGACGCGTGGCCATGCTTGGCCTGGTCGCCGTCGCCATGCTGGTCGGCGTGCTGACCCAGCCGCTGTGGGCCGAGCTCTTCTGGCCGCTCGTTCCGGCCGCCACCGTCGCCTTCCTGCCCGGCCGCGCGCGATAGCGGCAGCCGTTGGCTGCCGGCACGGGCCGGCGTGGGCGTCACGGCGCGTCACTGTGCCGAACAACGAGCCGAAGGTGACCGACACACCGGACGAAAGAAGGCGCGACGATCGAGTCGCGCCTTCCACGGGCATCTGCGGTTCCGAGCTCACGCTCGGCCCCGGGTCCCGCGCCTACTACTTCTTGTCGCCGGTCTGCATGGGCTTCTTTTCCTCTGAGCCCGGGATGTCGACCACGATCCCTCCGTGGACCTCTTGCATCTCGCTCGGCGACAGATCACAGACGGCCATCGCGCTATCGCCAAGACTACGAGCTCCCTTGTTCCGTTCCTTCTTCATCGCTTCATCCTTGTCGCAGGTGGGCTCCGCCGCTCGGAACGCCCCGCGCGCTGCGGCGTCGCCTCGGGTTCAAATGCTCTGCGCGGGACAGCCAAAAGGCTGCGCGCCTGCACCAAACCGGTCAATAGCCCCGCTTGGACCAGGCCGCCTAGACAGCTGAAATCAAGGGATTTGTACCACTTTCATCGCGCAGCGCTGCCCGACCAGGCAACCCACAACGGGTCAATCTGCGGCGCCCATGGCGCGCCAGTGCAGGTGGCCTCGAACTCCGGAGTTGTGCCGCCTCTGCCCACGGCGTTTGTTCGAGGAAGTCGCCCTCTCAAGCAGGCGCGGGTTGAACCGATCTGGGAGGTGATGGTCGAACGCACACCTGCCGTCCGCAAGCTCGAGACCTACGCCGTTAAGGACCCGGAGCAAGACACCAACGAGCTTCGCAAGCGCTTCTTCGCCGACCTGCAAAGCGGCGCCCTCGAAATTCCGCCGCTGCCCGAAGCCGCGATTGCCCTGCAGCGGCTGGCCAACAACCCCGATCCGGACATTCAGGAAGCGTTTCGCCAGGCCGAGCGCGACCCAAACCTCGCCGCCCGCGTCCTGCAAGTCACCTCGTCCGCTGCGTTCGGTGCGGGGCGGCCGGTCACCGACCTGCGCATGGCCGTCATGCGCACCGGCATTCTGGGCCTGCGGGACATCGCCTTTCAGCTCAGCATGGGGCAAGTGTTTCGCTGCGGTCAGCTCGAGCCGCGCATGCACGCCGTAAACGCCCACTCGTACGCCGTCGCGCAAGCCACCGCGTATATCTGCAAGCAGCTCGGCATCGAAAGCACGTACGGCTTTCTGTGCGGGCTGCTCCACGACGTCGGTCGCGTCGCCCTGCTGTCGGCGCTCAACCGCTACGGGCGACAAAACGCCAAGTGGCACGACCCCGAGGTCGTCGACCGAGTGTGCGACGCCCTGCACGAGCAAGTGGGCGGTCTCGTGCTGTCGTCGTGGGGCGTGCAGTCGCAGGTCAAGTCCGTCGCCATGCACCATCATCAGCCGCAAAGCGCCGGCGCCGCCATGGCCATGGCCATGGCCGTCTCGGTCGCCGACCAGGCGGCACACATCGAAGCCGACACCCCGGACGCGCGCGCCGCGGCCCTGGCCCAAATGCCCGTCGCCTACCAGGCCGGGCTCGACCCCGGCTGCTTTCTGCGACTCTGCGAAATCATCGGCGCCGCCCTCGACGAGTCGACCTGAGCGCCGCGGCAAGTGCCAAGTCGGCCTGAGCGCCGTGGCGGGGAGTTGACCGGTCCCCTTCGACCGGTCAGCCTGAGCGACAAACGCCGGGCCTGCGACGAGTCACGCCGAACGCAACAAGCGCCGGGCTCAGCGCGAGCTCAAACGCGGCCTTCGATGTACGCCCGACGCCGCGGTTCGGGCAGCTTTTCGATCGCGTAGCGCAACATCGTGCGCGGCATGGACCCATACCGTGACTTCAAAAACGACTCCATGGTAGCCAGGTCGCGCTTGCCAACCTCGCGCACCATCCAGCCCACCGCCTTGTGAATCAGGTCGTGGGGATGGCCCAGCAGGCGATCCGCGATCGCCAGCGTATCGTCGAAGTCGTTCTGGCGAATGAACGCCAGCGTCGCGATGATCGCCACGCGCTGCCGCCACAGGTGTCCCGAAGCCGCGAGGTCGTACAGGACCTTGCGGTCCCGGGTGCGCAACCACTCGCCCAGGATTAAATGCGCCGACGAATCGACCAGGTCCCAGCCGTTCACGAACTCCAGGTTGTTCGTGTACAGCTCCACGCAGGCGGCCCGCACCGCCTCGTCGCCGCGCTGGTACCGGTGCACCAGCACGAACAACGCGCACAACCGCACCTCGTGCACCGGGTCGTGCAACAGGGCCTCGACCTCGGCCAGCGGCAAATCGCGAAACCCGCGCGCCACCCGCCGGCTGTCCGGAACCACCACGCCGAAGAACTCATCGCCCTCGCCGTACCCGCCCGGGTGCGCCTGGAAGAATCCCACCGAGTGCTCGCGCTTCTCCGGCCGCCCCAGCGCCTCCAGCTCCCGTCGCAGCGCCAGCCCCCGACCTCGCACCTTCAGTCCCATCGCCGCGACCCTACCGCGCCCGGAGCCGCACCGGCTATGCCGGCGCGCGCGCCGAGACCACCCACCAGCCGGCGCCGCGCTTCATGACGCCGCCGTCGAGATGCTCTTGCACGTAGGTGCGAACGCGCGCCAGAGCCGCGCCGCGCTGCGCTTCCTCGATCGCCGACAGCGTGCGCGAGAGCGGCCCCACGTGCTGCACGAAGCCCATGATGTCGTCCACGGAGCCCGCAATCGCGAGGTCCTGCTCGATCGACTGGAAGGTCGGCTCCTCGAACCCCGCCTCGGCCAGCAGCCTGGCCGTGAACTCGCGCTTCGCAAAGCGAAACGGCCCCGGCTCGTCGGCCCCCGCGTACGGCGACGGCCCCGTCGGTTCCGGCGCCAGGTCGCCGATGGCGGCCACCGGCCAGGTGATCCAGGGATTCCGGTCAACCCCCTGCCAGCACGCAAACACCAGCCGCCCGCCGGGCGCCATTCCCGCGCGCAGATTGCGAAACGCCGCCACCGAATCCGTGAAGAACATGACGCCGAAGCGAGACACCACCGCGTCCGCCGCGCTCGACAGCGCGTACACCTGCGCATCGCCCACCGCAATCGTCACGCTCTCGAGCGACGCCGTTCGCTCTGAAGCCTCCGCCGCCAGAGGCCTCGATACATCCAGGCCCAGCACCTCGCCGTCAACGCCGACCGCCGTCGCGGCCGCCAGCGTCAGGCTACCCGCGCCGCAGCCAACGTCCACCACCCGCTCCCCGGGCCGCAACGCCGCCGCCGCCAAAATGCTCGCCGACACTGGCTCCATCGCCAGGTCCAGCATCTCGCGACTCGCCACCCACTTCGGCCCGGCCTCCTGCTCCCAGTACGCCGCCGGATCATCCCGCATCTCAATCGCCATCCGCCGATCCTTACCCGTTTTCGCCACAAGGGGCAGCACGCTGCAATCGTCCCGAGCATCGAGTGCCAGCCCAGATCCTTCCTTGCTGTCCCCTTGTTCTGCCCCTGCCGCACCAACCCGGGGTCTTCACAAGCGTCACCGTTACTGGGGAGCCCTACGCCTCGGGGCCCGCCCGGCCAACACGACACGACGCCCTTGCAGAGCCAAGCTTGTAGTCGATCGAAACGAGCCCCTCGGTCCGGATCTCTCTTTCAGATCTTTCGCGTCACGCGATGAGCAGATCCCGCAAGATGTTGGACGCGGCTATCGCTTCAGCCGCTTGGATTCGCCAAACGTGCACGCTACCACTCCGCTGCAATGAGTGTCCCTTGCGGCTTGCGATCCAATCCTCGAGCCGCACGCCAACTACCTCTCGGTCGAGGATCTCGTCGCGGATCAGGTTCCAAGTGAACAGCTCTCGCACTCCCGGCTGCGCCTCGGTTTCAGCGATTTCCCAAAGGTGTTCCCGCCAACTCGAAATCCGACCTGCTTCATTCATTTCTTCAGGCGAATACCCGAGTCCCGCAGACATACCGAAGGCATAGAGTGTCGGGCCCTTCATGAGATCTCGACTGAAACGGTAGCTGTAGGCCAGTTCCGCCTCCGAGCGCACCTCCTCAACCAACGCTTCGTGCGCTGCCTCATCGAGCTCGGCGGTTGAGATCACCCCGATTCGATCCGCGGGTTGCAGACTTGCGGATGACGACCATCCGAAGGCCAACTGTTTGTACGACGAAACCTCCGAATAAAGATCGATGGCTTCGAAACACGCACCGCCCGCAACTGCTGAGAGTATTTCCGCTGGGGTTCCTTTGCGCCCCTTAGCGCTTGCGAGACTTGGCTTATCTCCGAGTCCCTCCATCGCCTTGAGCGAGCTCTGCAGAAAACGAGCCTGCGTTTGACTCGAAGGCCGCTCTAGGAAGTGCAATGCAGTTGTAAGCCTCGTCGACATGGTCGGATCCTCATCTTATCGGAACAATGCGGACGTCCCCACGCCTCCCCGTGGCCAGGCTCGATCGCCAACCGGGGGTCTCCCGACGGTCGCCAACCGGGCTCCGTCGACATCGATCGCCAAACGACATCGATCGCCAAACGGGGGGTCCTTCGCGCATCGATCTCCAACCGGGGGTCCTTCCATTGCACTCGAACGCCAACCACTCGAACGCCAACCGGGGGTCTTTCCAACTCTCGATCGCAAACCGGAGATCCTTCCATCGCCAACCAGGCTCCGTAGCTCGGCATGTCCCCGTCCGGTCTCGTCCGAACTTCAGGACAATGCGTCCGAGGCACCGGACGGCCCGCTCGACAAGTCGGCGACTTCCGGCTGGCCCACGGGTTGCTGTTCAACCGCGAGGCTTGTCTGTCGCGCGTCCCATCTATCCAGGTACTAACCTGATGCTCACGAGGCGGGTCCGAGGCCGGACCTTCTTGCTTCGTCCCGGAAAGCGGACCAACCAGCTGGTCGGCTACGTCCTTGCCGTCGCCGCAAAGAAATGTGACATCCGCATCTTCGCCGTCGTGGTTCTCTCGAACCACTGGCACGTCGTGTTCGCTGACGACCATGGCAACGTCGTCGACTTTCAACGAGACTGCCACAGCTTCATTGCCCGGGCCCTCAACGCCG